>JACCDJ011371929.1_pt1 | contig 21897 bp, 18 predicted proteins | sample 7444481 | NCBI WGS metagenome assembly JACCDJ01 (sample SAMN15323435, study PRJNA562643) | freshwater metagenome | isolation source: river surface water | place: USA:Blue River Watershed | collected 2017-08-15 | reverse complement strand
TTTTCTAATAAAAATGTCTCGTAGAATTAAAGAAAAAGATATAAATGATTCTTTGACAGTTCTTGAGTTAAAGCAAATTGCAAAGAATGCAGGTCTATCAAGATACTCAACTCTTACGAAAGCGAAACTTATTGAAGTTTTACGGCAATTTATTCGAAATGAATTAACAGACACTAATTTGGATAGAGCTGGACTTATAAAAATCAAAAAATTTCTCAAGGATGGTCAAGGGATATCTTTTGAGTACGCGAAACAAAAAGCAAAAAAGCTTAATCGCCTAGAAAAGGGTATGACGAAAAAAGAACAGTTTTTAGAAGTAACTGAAGGTCTTCTTACACCTGAAGAAGTTCGCAGAATGGCTGATGACATTGATGAAAAAGGTATGTGGATAGGTCGGAGAGAATCAACAGCAAGCAGACCAGCCGCTAGAGGCGCCTCAAGACCACCTGTTATTTTTGCTCCACAAAGACGAAAGTCTGTTGATTCAGATATATCTGTGGAACTATCAGATTCATCGGTCCTTTCACCAGTTAGAAAACCTTCTCCGATTAAAAAGTCTATAGTTCGACAACCATCCAAACCGGCTACAAGAATTTCCCCATCGAAACTTGCGGCGTGTGAAAATGAACTCAAAAACTGCAGGAATGAAGTTGGTTCTCTCAAAAACCAGTTGGAACAAATGAAAAGAGTTAAATCCCCCGTTCGTTCATCTCCTGTGAAACCATCACCTCCCAGAGAAGTTCTTGTTTCTCCTCCAGTTGTTCGGTCAAGACAAGGTTCTCCTAAACCATCACCTCCCAGAGAAGTTCTTGTTTCTCCTCCAGTTGTTCGGTCAAGACAAGGTTCTCCTAAACCATCACCTCCCAGAGAAGTTCTTGTTTCTTCCCCAGTTGTTCCGTCAAGACAAGGTTCTCCGTTAAAACTTGCATCTCCTGCGTTATCACAGAGATCTGGATCCAGTGTTTCTAGAGTTTCTGGAAGAAATCGTGCTCCATCTGGAGAAATGGCCGAACCTGAAATGTAATTTTAAAAAATTTTTAAAATTACCATTCGAGAAGTAAAAATCCATCGCCACCTTTTATACCTACCGCAGGAGAACCACTTAATCCAAGATTAAACGACCCAGAACCTCCAGCTCCACCAGAACCATAACCTGACGGCGTTATTCCAGCCTTTGCCTGTAATAACGCTGGATTTCCAGACAATGAAACTCCTCCAAAGGGATTATTTGGGCCTATACCACCATAAGATATGGGTAATGCCAATGTTGCTATTCCAATATTACCCATCTGACCGTTAGCTCCAGGGTTTGGGAATTGCCCTCCGATAGCTGGAGAAGTATCCGTTGCAGCTGTTGCACCAGATATAGTTAGAGACGCAAATGTTGTGTTTCCTCCGTTATTTCCTAGAGACCCTGAATTGGAACTTGGAGCTTCCCCACCTAATCCTATAACTACCGAATAAGATTCCCCTATATTCAGAGTTATGGGATATTTTCTACACCATCCACTTGCGGCACCAGAATTTCCACCTCTAGATGTCATGTTAAATATCGATGCTGCATAACCTGTTTGACCAGAACTACCACCTCCACATCCAGTAATCCAAACTTTTCTGACTGGTGATACAAACGTTCCATTTTGTGTAAATAACGCAGACCTATTACCTACATATGAGACAAGAGACCATTCTGTTTCAGACAGACGAAAAGTCGCATTTTCTCCAATATCAATATTTTGGTTATAAGCTTTTATACTATACAAGGAATTTACACTATTATAAATCGTAATTAGATAATTTATAGTTAAAGGAATTTTTTCGAGGGTGCAAGATACGTTCTCAGTCGTCTGTTCGATAATAATTGCCTTTTTACCATAAATTCCAGTTATTTCTGATGTTTCCAATGTTTTTGGTACATTTCCGTAGTATAATATATCAGAAACATAGTTATTAATGGACCAAGTCTGAGGCAAGTATTCCCTAAAATTATAGAAAAAATTTGAAGTATTTTTTCCATTTAAAACTCTCACTGTTTTATTATGTCTCAAAAGAGTATGAAAAATGGGAGATATTTTTAACACCCAAGGCTCTGTTTCTGACCCAACTTGAATAATGTCGTATATACCAACATCCAAATTTAATACTGTATTATTTAAAAGTATTGTTTGACCGACCTGAACATCGTCTTCGTCTTGTGTTCCCAAATAACCATTATTATTTGCAGTAAGAGTTTTCTGTAATCCTTCACCAGTTATGGTATATTCTGGTAAAGTTCCAAAAAATTTTATATCCACATCTCCTATATAATTTGGATAATTCGTTGCAATCCATACATTTCCGTCGTAATAAAAGGTTGAAAAATTTCCAATCTCAATCGGTATATTCTCACAAATAAACGAAAAATCTGATTCTCTGTGATTAACTAACGTAAAATATTTTTTAACATTATTCGTGGGTGTGGGAAGAGTTGTAACAATATTCTCACTCACACACTGTATTACTAGATTGGAAGTGTTATCAACAGTTTCTGATGCTAACCCAAGAATCCTAGATTCTGAAAGAACCCATGTATTTAGATATTGACAGTCTATAAATTCTCGACGAAAATTATTTGGTTTGGAAGTAAGACAACAGTAATCTTTCGAAAAAGAAACTGGAACTGTATCTCCTGTATGTAATTCCACGGAATCTGGTGAAATTTTCAGTTCCCAACAAGTTTCTGGACTTCCCAGAGAAATAATCGTATAAATTCCAGTATCGATACTATTGAAAGTTCCAACATTTGTTACGAGAACTCTGTCGTTTGTGTTTAAATTTGTTGGAAATTTATTTGAAATATTTTCCATATTAACAGACCTTAGAGTTTTCTCTGTCCCTGACCCAATAACCTCATACGGTGATAACTCGCTAATAGTTCTACAGACTACGGAATCCTTGATAATCATTTTATTTTTCGTAAAATAAAATTAATTTCCACCACGTCTTACAAGAGATGGCTGACCAAACGGAGCTTGACGACGTTGCCATGCTACAGCGTTATTCTTTCTCATTAACATTTCTGACATTTCACTACGGAAATTTCCAGTTCGTTCTAACCATGAATTATTTACATCCTGTCTTATTTCACTCTCCGAAATACCAAATTCTCGGTTTTCCTGAATAGGTCCATACAAGTCTGCAAAATTTTCGGTGTCAATGTTGCTTCTAACTATCATTGACGGAAATTTAATAGCGTTAATATCATCATACATGTATCTAACTTGACCCAAACTCGGTTCTAGATAACTTCTATATGAGGTTCCATATCCTGAGAATCTTGGGTCATATATATCATTTACTGACACCTCATTCGGAATAACTGGAATTTCAGTTTCTGGAACAGCATTTCTCTCATACATTCTATTTTTGGAAGTTTCTGTGGAATGCAAATATGGTAATGGCTGAGGGGATGAAATACCAATATTTGAGTTTGCTATCTCATTAATGGTAGTACGAGTAAAAGTATTTGGTCCAATATTGGAAGTCATTAGATTCTCATTATAGGTTTTTAGCTCAGAATTTCTCTCATTATTGGAGGAACAGTAGTTCAACGGTAGTCCATACTCAGGATTTGTTGGATTCATATTACATGCAGTGTTATACATTGGATAGGCCATTCTCGCATATTCATCTCTGTATGGAAGAGCAGTGTCTGGTGTAGAGTAATTTTCCTGAACATTTCTCTGAACATTTCCTTGTAAATTTCCTTGTAAATTTCCTTGTAAATTTCCTTGTAAATTTCCCTGAACATTTCCTTGTAAATTTCCCTGAACATTTCCTTGTAAATTTCCAGAATAAAAATTTCCTTGAATTCTCTCAACTGTAGGTATAGGCGCGTTTATTTGTCCATGTCTAACTGGAACTCCCATATCTACCAATGGATTTCCTTGAAAGTTTTCAGAATAAAAATTTTCTTGAATTCTCTCAACTGTAGGTATAGGCGCGTTTATTTGTCCATGTCTAACTGGAACTCCCATGTCATTTAACAGATTTTCCCTGTAATCTTCTCTGTAATTATTTCCACAATTATTCCCAGAAATATTCCCAAAACCATTTTCACATGTCTCAGGATATGCATAACCTGATAGATACACATAGTCTTCTGGAGATGTTGAGTTTATATGACTGTTCAGAGTATGGTCGTTAAGTTTCCAACTGTCCAAATCAAATGCCGGTGGACCTCTTATAGGACTCATGTGAGTTTCGTGTCTTCCTTCCAGTTTTTCAGTTAAAGCTGGAAATCCACCACGAGTAATGGAGGAAAGCCATTCTGGAGAGTTATGGTCAGTTATGAACTTTTCAAATCCTCCACGAGTTAGCTGATGGTTCCAACTCGTGGGTGGATCATAAGGGCCTCCTATCGGAATATCTTTTTGAGAAAAATTAAATTCACAAACTTGAGTCATTTATTAATTTTTTTAAAATTTTAAAAAAATTTGCGATAAAATTTCAAGAATTATTTATCCCACATTACCTGAACTACTTTTGTTTGGCCGTATGTCTCATGTATATGAATAGGTTCTCCAAGGTCAATCACAGAGTATCCAAAAGTATTAAGCCAATCTATAGTTTCTTGAACGATAGAAACAGGAATATACCCTTTATATCCGGTTCTTCCAAATTCTTTTATGTTAGTTAACAGAGTTTTTTGAATATCTAATTTAAGACATGTGAGAAAATCTGGTTTGGAATATTCGGAAATATTACTCGCTTGTGGAAGCCATACATTGGTATCTCTGTGTATAATTTTCAAACCAAGTTCCTCACAACGAGTCTTTATTTTTTCGAAAGACATGTCAATTTGACTAACATATGTTATTCGTTTTTTTATGTGTTCTTCATTTGAAAGAACCATGGTCGTTCCATCAAAAAACGACTCAAGTGTACACAAGTTAAATCTTCCAGTTATTAGGCCAGCTGGCACTTTGTACATGTTTTGTACTTTTGGATAACATACATATATCAATGGATATCCATCTCGATGGTATTCATGCATTTTTTCATTTTTATTCTCAGAGTCGAATTCTAGTTCGTATAAATTGGTTTTCAACCATGTAAAAACTTCATCCAATCCTTCCGTTGCAAAGATAGAAATTCTAGTTGGTTTCCATGTGGTTTTTTCATCAGATGTTAGCATCCACCAAACAAAAGTTCCTGAGACAACAGTGTCTTTAGATAGAGGTAATTCTGGAAGTTTTAACAGCTTTAGACATTCCTGATACTTTTCTGAATAATTCGTGTTCATTTTTTTGAAAGAAGAGGTTTTAAAAAAATCATTTTGTAGAAATCTAAAAAAAAAAGAAAATGATTTTTGAAAAAGCAACCGTAAAAATAAAATGAAAAAATTTACGTTATATGGAATTGACATGAGAAATATTGACCAAAAATACGGAATAGTAGTACCAAGTTTAGTACCTGTTAGCGATATACCAAAAAATACCACAAAAATAGAAGACCTTATACCTGACACCATATCTTTTACAGACGATTCCAAAAGAGTTCATGAGTGTAGTATTTCGATTATAAAAGGTTCAGGAAGATACAAGTGTTTCTGGGATAAATGCGAGATTCCATCAGACTGTGTTCCTATAGCATGTCCAATAAAATATATTCCAAATACTCTAACAAAAAAATTTCATTCAGAAATAACAAAGAGTGAGTATGTTTTGACTGAACCTGTTATAAAAAACATTACTGTAAAAGATAAAACTTTGACAGTAAAAGAAAACGACTATTACGAAACTGACGGAATTTTCTGTTCTTTTAACTGCTGTTTGGCTTATATAAACGATAACTCCCATAATCCCATGTATAAGCAGTCAAAGGTTTTACTCATGAATATCTATCGAAATGTCTGTTCTCGTAGAAAAATAAAGTCCTGTAGTTTATTAGAGGCGCCACATTGGAGAACTTTGACAGACTTTGGAGGTAAATTGACTATTTCTGAGTTTCGTAACAGTTTTGACAAGATAGAGTATAAATATCATGGGAAATATATCAAGAGTTTTCCCATTGGACATCTCTTTGAGGGAAATATACGATTTTAAAAAATGATTTTTTAAAAAAATAGATAACAATAAAAATGATGTTTGAAAAAATTCTTGCAACAGAATCACAGGATGAGAAAAAGACTATTAAAATAGGTGAAACTAACCTTTTTGACAACGGAACAACTGTTTCTGTTCAAGGAACAAATGTTAAATTTACCAGTCAGTCAGAAACTCAACCTCTTGAGGCTGAACCGGAAGTCGTAGAATCCGTCACAGAGGAAACAAAGGAACCCGTGACGAAGGAGACAAAGGAAACCGTAAAGACGCCATTCGAAAGAAAAGGTCGCATTCGGTTTCGAAGAATAACAAGAGTTTATGTCATTTATTTTGACAACACTATCGTTGGATATGTTCTTGGTGAAGACCTTGCAGTAACTAAATGTCAAGAACTATTAAAGGGAAAATGTCAGCTTGGATGGGAAGTTTCCCAGAATTTGAATACATTTACACTTGTCTCTCGTAATAGAGGATATATTATTAACTATGACCGAACGGAACATACTGCAAGATATGAGGTTGTAGAAAAAATGGTTTAACCTTTCATTTTTTATATTAAATGAAAGTTTTGGTTTGTTCAGTAGTTATCTCGGTCGGGGATTGGTACAGAAATTCCTATAATTCTCTGTTTAGACCAAGTCAGGAAAAATATGCACAGAAATATAAACTGGATTTCAAGGTTGTGGAAGAAATGATAGATACAACAGTAAATGATTCAGCAGCATTTTCCTTTCAAAAAATTTTGGTTTGTGACAAATTTCCAGAGTATGATTACATTGTTATTATTGACAGTGATATTCTAATAAATCCAAGGTCTCCAAATATAATGGACTTTATAGACCCTTTGTCAAAAAATATTTATATAACTGATGAACATTCATGGCCATCCCACGAAGAAAGAAATTTATATGACGGAACTGCCACGGACTATTACAATCAGACAATATTACCCGACGGAAAAAGATTGGAAATAAATACATCACACCTGTTAAATACTGGAGTTATGGTTCTTCAACCTCGTTATCACCGAAAATTTCTCTTTGACGTCTATACCAAATACATACAAGGTTGTACAAGTTCTTCCAGAGGATATCACTATGAACAGTCTACGGTTGGTTATGAGATACAAAAGGCTTTTCTGTTTAGTCTATTACCTATTCAGTTTAACTATTTATGGACAATTTCTGTTCACATGAGAAAACCTGAAACTATTCAAGAATTTTTTGAAAAATCTTATTTCATGCACTTTGCTGGTAGATGTCAGTGGGAAGAAATTCCAAAAAAACTCTTGCATTTTTTTAATTCGTAGGCAAAAATATAATATTCTCAGACAATAATAGGTTTATAACTGAATAAATGTCAAAGTTTCCACTTCCCACATGTTTTGTTAAAGTTTTTGGAGAAACACCGTTATTATCATAGAACTGTTGAATATCCGTGAATTTTTTTACACAGTAATATCCCTCTCGTATTCCAGTTTTACCAGATATTTTGTATGCTGGGGAATAGTCGCTCGAACAGATTCTACCTATTGTCAGTTCAAACACAAAAAAGTTTTCACCGTCATAAAACAGCTTTATTGGAGAGTTATCAAAATAACAGAGAACTGAGTTTCCGTAATTATAAAAAGTTATATTTATACAAGCATTGGAATTTGTCAGACATAGAGTATTTGTGGAATTTTGAACAATAAAGAAAAAAATAACGCAAGCTGTAAGAAACCCTAACAAAACAGAAAATATATTTCTAATAACCATTTTATTAGAAATAAAATAACTAAACATTAAAAATAATCAAAATTTTAACCAATAGTCACAGCAAAGTCAAAATCTCCCTCTACGACTTGATGACCTATCACGAGTATCAGAGAATTCGGAAATTTTCCTTTTAGAGTTTCCATAACTTTTGAGTTTGTTTCAGAGTCCAAAGAAGCTGTACATTCATCCAACATTATCAGAGGTGAGTTGGAAATTTCAGACAGAGCGAGAGTAAAAGCCAAGATAACTCTGGATAATTCACCTCCGGACAACATACTTACCTCTATATCTAACCCTTTGTAGTCTATCTGAAGATTTACACAAGGTTTTGTTTTCTTTTTACTCTTGAGTTCCTTGAAAGCTGTTAGTCTCGCTACCATGGGATTATCGTTGAAAAAAGAATCCAAAAATTCTTGTGCGGCTGAGTTCAGAAATGTTATGACATTTCCCAAAGAAATACTCTCAGCTTCGGAAATTTTCTCACGTAGACGGGAAAGAGCTGTGTACCGAATACGTGCGATATTTTCACAGTCGGTTATTTCGTTTCGATGAGTTTTCCATTCATTGTAAAGTTCCCTTTCCTTTTTATACTGAAAATACTGGGAATATTCTTGAATATTTTTTCTCATTATTTGAACAAGGTCTTCGTTGTCTGTAAATTTTTTCTTTAAATTTACCAAGTCTTCCCTTACTACATTTTTTTTATTTAAAATTTTTTCACATTCCTCTATACTTTTGGATATTTCTCGGATTTTTGAGGAAATACTGTTATATTCACGTTTTTGCTCTTCCAAGTCAGATACTTTTTTTGTTAGAACTGACAGGCTAACATTTTTCGAAAGGGAAATGGATTTTACATTCATTTTCTGTAATCGTTCTACCTCCTGTAATCTTTCAGTTTCTTTTTCACATTCCCGTTTCATTCGAAAAAGGCTTGTAGAAAGTTTAAACGGAATTTTCAGTTCATTTTGAGCATTTTCTAATATTGTGAATTTCTCTGTAAGTTCTCTCAGACTTTTTCTCAGTTCATTTATATTTCCTGTGGCCTTTTGAACTTTCGAAACTCTCTCATGAACAGATATTTTATTTCGCAACTGTTTAATCTTTTTCGTTATAACTGTCATGTCCGTCAAGTTTTCTGTATCGCATGTAGAAAGCGTTTGAACTTTTCTTTTTACCAGCTTTTCATCCACCAGTTTAAGTTCTGTGGAACATTCAGGACATGTGAGAACAGAATAGGCGAGTTCAGTCTTTTGCTTTTCGTATTCCTGCAACAGTTTTTTCTCAGAAAGTATGTCAAATTCCTCAATATTTGTTATTCCGACAAGAGATGCCTCCCCCATCGCGTCTGTGTAATTCTCAATACTTTTTATTTTGGTTAATAACTCGTTAATTTTATTTTTATCCAGAGATTCCAGTTTGCTAACAATCTCTAAATTTTCAGTTTCTTTTTTTCTAAAATTTAACAGCTCCTCTTTTTCCATTTCGACTATTTTTGACTTTAGTTTTTCATTTTCCTCTATTTCTCTCACAAGTTTGGAGGATTCTATAAACTGTTCCAATTCCTTTTTGGAAGTTTTTAGTTCGTTCTCAGAAAATACTGGTAATATCAAAGATTTCTGAATATTTAACAGTGAATCAAGTCTTTCCTCGGCTTGCTCTATTTTGGATTCCATTATACGAAGTTGTGTTATATTTTCTGTAAGTTTTTTCTGTTCCGATTCAACCCTTTGAATATCTGACTCAAAATAATTCTCTGATACCTTTGGAACTCTACAAGGTTTTATTTTTCTCACATTTTCACTTTCTAAAATAGTTAGTTTAGAGGACATGGATACTAATGTCTCATTGGCTTCTGCGAGTTCTTTCGAACAGCACTTTTTGAGTTCTTCCAAATTTATCTCATTTAACCCAAAGGTCTGTAAAAAGGTCAGTTTTTCTAATGGAGTCATGTTTACAAAGGAATACCGAGAATTCTGTTCTATATAAGAGGTTGTCTCAAAATGTTTTCCGTAAATTTCCTGAATAATACTTTCAGCTGCGTCATCCTCATATTCATTTTCACCCTTTATCAGAACTACTCTGTTAGGTCTTTTGGTTCTCGTAATAACAACCCCGAGATGTTTCAGAATAACTTTACACGAGGTTTTTCCAGCAGTAATTATCTTTGTACCTCTATCATATAACACGAAATTAATGGCTTTAAAAATGGTAGATTTTCCAATGCCGCTAGGTCCAGATATTAATACCAAACCTTTTTCAGGCAGCGTTAGTTCCAAATTTTCGTGACATCCAAAATTTGTTAGGTTTAAACTCAACATTTTTCACAACACTTTACTTTACAGAAAATCATTTTAAAAATTATTATAACGAAATAAAATGAATTTGACGTATGAGCCATTTTCTAAAAAAAGTTTTCTTGTAAGGGGAAATAGGAATAAATACAAAAAAGTCGTAAATGCAATAGGAGGTAGATGGAACGCCGCTTCAGATGGCTGGACAGTCCCGAAAGCCAAAGAGGAGGAGATAAAGAAATTATTGGCGAGTGTGAATCCTCCAACAGAAACAGTGGAGGAGGTACAGGTATCTGACGATGAGATAGAAAAAATTAAAAAGAATGCAAAATCTCGTAAAGGCCAACATAAATATCACCGTGCAATAAGTGTGAGTCATGACAGTGGAAACATACCTAAACAGCCTACCGAAAAGCCTGTAGAAAAGGCGGTTGTCGCACAAATAAAGTCAGTCAAGGAGACAAAGTCAGTCAAAACTGAATTACCTGTAGTTCCTGTAAAGGTGGAAAAGGTGGAAAAGGTGGAAAAGGTGGAAAAAGATGACAGACATGTCAAAGATGACAGACATGTCAAAGATGACAGACATGTCAAAGATGACAGACATGTCAAAGATGCCAGACATGTCAAAGATGACAGACATGTCAAAGATGACAGACATGTCAAAGATGCCAGACATGTGGAAGAACATTCAAATACCCTGAGCGAATCAGAAAGGTCTAGCCAAACCAGCCGTTCATCTGAAGAATCAAATTCTTCAAGCGGAACTGAAAAGTCTGATAAGCCTGAAAGATATGAAAAACATGAAAAGAAAACAAAGCAACCCAAAATAACTGAATTATCCCGAGCTTCCAAAAATTCCAGTCAGTCAAAAAGTTCAGATTCTTCAGTTCTATCTACACGGGAAGAGAAATTACGAGAAACGAAAACAAAAAAAGACCCACGGTTGGCGTTCGAGGGTGGTAGGTCTGAGTCTGACGATTCATATTCGTCAGACAAGTCTTCGGATACATCAGAAGATTCCCAATCAAATACGTCAGACTCTTCTGATGGTTCAAGCGGCTCTGAAAATCTTGATTCTGAAGATGGAAACTCAAATAAGAGAACTTTTTCAGTTTCATCTGGCGGTTCGAATGGTGCTGATAGGTCTGGTAAGTCTAGTCGGTCTGATAAATCCAATATGTCTGATATGTCTGATAGGTCTGATAGATATCAAAAAAGAAAACCAAAACCTATCAGTACTGACTTGCGAGATAAATACAGAAATCTACAAAAGAAAATACAAGATTTAAGAAAATAAACAAACAGAAAAAGAATGAGAAATTTCCTAGAAAAAATTTCCCCAAAAAATAAAAATAGTTTTTTGGAATTTAAACGAGAACGTCTCGGCTGTTATCTAAGACAACATGTACATGAGAATATAATATCCAGAAAAAGTGAATCAGATTATATATGTCTAGATATTTTTGTCTCTAAACTTAACAGTAATACTGGAATGTCAGTTGAAATTTCTGATGTTTCTGATATAATTCCAAAGATTTGTAAGGAATTACAAGATCTCGGTTGGAAAACTGCGTTATCGTTTGGAAACACTGGATTATTTATATATGAAAATGAGAGACCAAATAACTGTTTTTAAATTTAAAAAAAAAATTCAGAAAATAAATGGCATCTGTTGATTCTATACTCTCATTGCCAGTGGATGATATCGAACCCACTGAATCTGAAATGAGAGTCGTTGATTCTCTGTTTAAAAAACAACGAAAAACATTCATGACTCTTTTTGAGGGTTCTCAAGATATACTAGTAGTTGGTGGAATATTTTTTGTGTTTTCTCTTCCACAAGTAAATGACATACTAGAAAAACTGATTCCTTCAACAAAAGAATCAGTATGGATGAAATTGTTCATAAAGACACTGTTAGTTATGCTAGCATATTTTTTACTCAAAAACTTTCATCTCTCTAGAAAATAATCATTGTTTTCCAGAAAATGATTTTTCGTTTTTCCAGAAAATGATTTATTTTTCATTTTTTTGAATGAAAAATATCATGGACTTTATTCAAGAATATGATTTGGCTCTGAAAAAATACAAAAAACATAAATCGGTGTTGTTATTTACCGATGGGTCTTGTGTAGGAAATGGTTCTTTAAAAGCCACTGGTGGTTGGGCTTGGTTTGAACCCAACAAGGGAATAGCCTGTGGAGGAAGAGGCGAAATAGGAACAACAAATAACATTATGGAACTTACGGCTGTCATTGAAGGAATAAAATTTTGGAGTAAAGAACCGGTGAATGAGATTATTATATTTTCAGACAGCCAATATGTTATTAACTGTGCAAAAGGCTTGTGGAGAAAAAAGGTTAATCTGAACTTGTGGGAGGAATATGAAAAAATAACAAAAGGCTTGATTGTTTCATTCGTATGGGTAAAAGGACATGCGAATAATAAACATAATATTTTTGTGGATAAACTTGCCAATGAAGCTCGGCTGTCAAAAGACTGAACCTTTATTCCTCTATATCTTTATAATTTAGATATATATCAGAATCTATTGGAATATCTCGAATATCTTGGTCATCTGGGTCTAATTGGTCATCTGAAACACGAATAGTCTTTTTTGAAATTCTATCAGTGCCATCAGCTTTCTCTTTGGTCTCTTTGGTCTCTCCACTTTCGGGAGTCTCCTCAGTATCTCCAGTTTCTTCGGTGTTTTCATCCGAGACATGACTTTCATCAAGAAATTGGTGTTTCCTTTGATATTTTCGCATGAGTTTGGCTTTTTTCATTTTATTTCTCTGTTCAGCTGTAATATCCTTTACTTTTTTCTTTTCAGCCACATCAGTTTCCTCAGCCACGTCAGTTTCCTCAACTACTTTTTTGGGTTTATCCTCACCTTTTTTAAATAACTTTTTTAGTTCCTTTTTAGTCATGCGTGTAAAAGACAGCCCTATTTCTGTTAAAGTTTCAATATCATCGTCGGTAAGTTCGACAATCTTTTTTTCTTTTATTTTTCCAACAACCTTTTGAATCTTGGAAGACTGTATAACATAATCTCGAGATATATTATAGAAACAGTCAAGGTCTGGATGTTTCACAAAAGTTCGATCTTTTAATTTCTCGAGGTCTTTTGGAAGTTGAGTATCGTCTGTCTTTTTCTCCTCAAATTTCTTGTGAGTTGAACAATAAATATTTCCATTCTTTGTTTTTGTATTACATTTTTTTCCTTTCTTATCACCTTTGATATATTCATACGGACATTTTCCAGTAATATCTAGAGTTCCAGTTTTGGTTTCTTTACCTTTTGTCCAAATGTTCCAGAGCTTTTGAGAGTCTAATTCTGGGTATTTTTCGGAAAGGGATAAAATGTATTCTTTTATAACGCTATTAACAATTTTTTCTATTCTTTGTGAAAGTTCTTCCATTTGCAAGATTTTTAAATTTTTTTTTAAAAATCATTTTTACCATTCAATACAAGGAAAACAGAAATATATCATTGGTCTTGGATGGTTTTCCATGTATTTTTCTGTATCAAAATATGGACCTACTTTCCCATTTTTGTTCAAAATTTCATTCTGGGTATTTTCCGTTTCTTTTGTGTTTTCTGCCACATTTTTATTGGATTCAACAGACTTTTCATATCTTTCGGGACTTTCAGGAATATCCAAATCATCCAAAGCATCCAAAGCATCCAAAGCCTCCAAAGCCTCCAAAGCCTCCAAGGCATGAGACGTGATTGAAACATTTTTTTCTGGAAAATCACATACCTCAAAATTTTCTGTTTCGCTGGGATTTTCAGTTTTTTCTTTGCTCATTTTTATACTATTTGTTATAAAAATAAAAATTCAATAGACAGTCCATACACCTCCACCAGATGCAACGAAATAGACCAAACGAGATGTCTGTCCAGTTATAGTATTTCCTCCAGATACTGTGCAATCTGTCGCGTTTGCAAGAGTTTTTGCTCCAGCATTTGCTACGGTAAACAGAACTTTGAATACAGCTCCTGCAACGTTGAAAGGTGCCAGAGACGCGTTTGCAGCTATACTCGCACCAGTAGGCATTGTGATAGTACCAGCTCCTCCGTTAAAACGTATGATACCTCCAACAAGGTCAGAGGCTGTTAAGGTTGGACTTGCTCCTGCAACTGTTATAGCACTTTCATAACTAACAGGTATATTACTTGAACCTGTTGTACTAACCATTGCAAAATCTCCGTTTCCGGATATGGGATTTATTCTATAGGTTCTACTCGCAGATGGTGCGACAGAATTTATAGTAATAGTATTTGTTGTTCCGAGTGTTATTTGGTTCGTTGTGTTTGTTGCTGTGAGAGATGAGGCTGTTATAGTTCCAGCCGCAAAATTTCCCGAGCCATCTCTAGATACTATGGCGGATGCTGTATTGGAACTTGTGGCAGTTGTTGCAGAGTTAGAGACTTTACCAGCAGTAGATATAGTTGCCAGTTTCGTATCAACAATTCCAGCAGCTGGGTCGACATCAGCATTTACTATAAGGGATGTACTCAAAACTCCCAAATTTGAGTTATGAACTACCCCAGTTGTTGAGAGGTTTGGTATGGTAATCTCCCCAGTTATATCAATACCTATAGCTTCCACACCAAAAGTGCTTATACTCAGAACATTCGTACTTGGCATGGATATTCCAGTATCCGTTCCTCCAGTAAATAACAGCGATGGAGAACCTGAACTACCGGCTGGAAGAGTCAGAGAACCTGTCATGGTATCTCCAGCTTTCAGTACATTCAGGGAAGACGCGCCAGTTATATTCGCTGTTATAGTTCCAGCCGCGAAATTACCCGACCCATCTCTGGACACTATAGCGGATGCAGAATTTAAACTCGTTGCAGTTGTTGCAGAGTTAGAGACTTTACCAGAAGTAGAGATAGTTGACAGTTTTGTATCAACTATTCCAGCAGCTGGGTCAATATCATCATTAACTATTAGAGATGTTGTAAATAAACCTGTGTCAGAATTATGAACCACCCCAAATGTTGTGAAATTATAGAGACTTAAATCCCCTGCTGAATCCAATCTCATTCTTTCAATCTGGGTAGTAGAAAAACTTATACTGCCAGAATCTGAAAATAGTCCAGCATTAAAATTCACAAATTGTAGAGATGGAAAATTTGAATTTCCAGCTTGTAGAACTAGGTCTCCAGTCATTGTATCTCCAGATTTCAGAACATTCAGAGAAGCTGCACCTGTCACATTTCCAACCAAATTCGCTGTTATAGTTCCAGCTGCAAAATTTCCAACACCGCTTCTGGTAACAATAGCAAATCCAACGTTAGAGCTTGTGGCAGTTGTAGCAGAATTTGCAACTTTACCAGCTGTGGAAATAGTAGCCAATTTCGTATCTACAATAGCAGCCGCTGGGTCGATATCAGCATTTACTATAAGGGATGTACTTAAAACCCCAGTACTTGAGTTATGAACAACACCGATTGTTGAGAGATTTGGTATAGTAATAACACCTGTGTTATCTATACCAAGAGCTTCTGAACCGCCAATACTCAAACTGAGAAAATTAAAGAATGGGTTTGATATACCAGTATTTATTCCGTTATCAAATAGTAACGACGGAGAGACTATACTACTAGCTGGAAGAGTGAGAGAACCTGTCATTGTATCTCCAGCTTTTAGAACATTCAGAGAAGCTGAACCTGTCACATTTCCAACCAAATTCGCTGTTATAGTTCCAGCTGCAAAATTTCCCGAACCATTTCTTGCGATTATAGTAGAAGGTGTGTTCAAACTCGTTGCATCCACATCTATTTCTATAGTATTTACGTTATTTGTTATAGTTGTATATATTCCTTCTTCCAAACTTCTAAATTCCAGTATATTTCCCGTAGTTGAACTATACACAAGACCAGTACCGCCTACCAAGTTTGAACCAGATACATTAACAGCTGCTGTAAACTGAACAAATATTATTGGGTCTAAATCTATAATTGCTGTTGGAGTATTACATATCCAGCCAGAACCGGCATATACAGTTCCATCTAATATTAACGTATATGTCTGTTCTGCCGCATTTCCTGTGTCAAAGTCTGTTGGTCTAGTCCAAGCTCCGACTTGTACCACCCAAATTCCATTTTCTGTATCATCTACCTGAGCAGTTAACAGAACTCGATCTCCAGAAACAACAAATACATCGTCTACAAGTTGTGCGCCTGACAAAACTATAACATCTGCATCTGCCACAGCTAAACAGGGGGATACTGGAACGAGACCAGCCCCAACTACCTGATTTACATAATTTACCGTTGCAACGTCTGTAGCCGCTGATGGAGTTCCGTCAATTGTTATCATGTTTGTTGAGAAATTTCCTGAACCATCCCTTGAAACAATGTAATTGGGATTATTTGCTGAACTAACCGTAGCTAATTTATCGTTGTCTATAGTTGTATCCGCAATTTCAGTTCCAGATACGGAACTTGATGTGATATTTCCCGACCCATCTGACTGTAATACTCCAGACGTAAAAGCTGAAATTATTGGAGCTTGAGCAATAGTTAAAGTTCCACTTGAGGAAATATTCATACGAGAAGTTCCAGCTGTGATAAAATCAAGTCTATTCAAAGAGCTGGAGGAAAATCCTGAGGTTCCACCAGAAAATAATAGAGATGGGGAAGAAACTGTGCCAGTGGAAAGTGTGAGAGTTCCTGTCAAAGTTCCACCAGATAGAGGAAGACGATTGTTTAACTGTGTCTGAATTGCGGATGTGACTCCTGAAAGATACCCAACTTCTGTTGAGGTTGCAACAGAAGTTTCTAATTTACTGGAAGCGTTTGTTACGATTGCTCTGTTTGCTGTTAAATTTGATAGAGTTATATCTCCAGTTTCTATCTCATTCGCAACATTTAACACACCAACTGAGGTTCTTGATAAAGTTGTATCAGCTCCCAGAAAAATAGTTGTATCCTCATCAAAGGTTGCGTACTTGTTATATCCATCAAGAGAAAATAGAGTGTATGTTGGAATTTCCGGTTGAATATTAAGAATGTTATTTCGATATTCAAAATCCAGTTCAGCCGAATCCGAACGTTTTTGTATTATCCATTGACGAACGGAATCTGTGTTAGTTACATCTCCATCGTTAGAAGATAACACGAGTCCAGCCGGATTATTCAGACTATTTGTGATTGCTATTACAAACGAACCCAAATCTGATACATTCCCAATAGCCGAGTCTGTACCGTTCGCCTGATTTGCTGCACATGACTGTTTAAATTCCAAAGATGGAAAATATTCCAATGCAACAGTAGATGAGCCACCGTTTAAAATTCCAATAATTTCCTTTTGTTCGTCTTGAAGATTTCCTATAGATAGTAATTGTCCAGATATTACAGAAAAAAACACATTTACCGGATTTGTTATAAAAATCTTGTTTGTGTCCATTTTCGTAAGAGATATATTACATGTGCTTGACCCATACTGTTCAATATCCTGAGTATTTTCGTCCAAAGTTGAACCGGAAATATTTAAAATTGTGGTGGATGTATCTGAATTATCAGAATTTCCACAGACAACTGCTATACTACAGAAACTGAGGTAAGAAGATGACAGAAATATCTGAGCACCGTCTTCAACATAACATCCCCATCCTTCTATAATTTCGCTGTAATTTTTTCCGTTTAAAACAAGACTACTTATTTTCACAGTCGTTCCAGCATTTCTTGCTACAATTCCTATATGTTGAGATGGTGTGGTACTCATTTTGGAAATAAATCCAGCATCACATAGAGTGCTTGAACCCGTATCTCCAACAACATGATTTATATTATTTAATAAATTTATGGAACCGAGATAACAATAAGAGTTATTGCTTGTTTGTACCGCCTGATTACATTTCGCCAAAATACAATTCAATATATATGTCACGCTACTCGAACCAGTAGTATATATCCCATTTTGTGTTGACGGATTGGATGTTAGAGACCCAGTTATTGTGGAATTGGTTATAACACACTGCGCGCCTTCCACAGAACATGCCAGAGTATTCCCAGTAAATACACATTGTTGTATCAGAAATCCAGTAGTTAGACTACCATTTCCTTGCATGTATATTCCAGTGTTAAAGTAATTTATAACACAATTACTGACATTTATAGAAAAAGTTCCAGTAGCGCTTAATAAGTATGCCGTAGAAACCTGAGGAACTCCAGTACTATTTGAAACTTCAAATCTAACGTTCTCAATATTAATATTTCTATTTGTGAGAGTAAATATATTTTTTGTTGCATCCAGAGGTTTTATTATAGTTCCTCTAGAACTATCTCCTTCCAGACTTATACCAGTGCTTGTTATATCCTTTGCACTAACCGAGTTATCTTCCACATACACTCCAGCAGCTATTTTTATAGCAATGGGATTAAAAGAGGCGACTGTTAATAACGCTACATCTATCGCTTTAAACACAGTTCTATAAGGATTTGTAAAAGTTCCAGTTCCAGTTGTGTCATTTCCCACAGTTGAAACAAACAAACTCTGAGATACTGGTAAAGTTGCTGTTCCAGAAGCTCCCGTAGGTCCAGTATATCCGGTAGGTCCAGTAAAACCTGTTGCACCTTGTACAGAACTTCCGAAAGTCCACTGATTTGCCGCACTATCATATACAAGAGCCTGACTATCCTGAGGTGCAATGTTATCTATCAAAATATTTTGGATTAAACCCGCTGTTAAAAGTCTAGATGCTGGTGTAGTTATGTTAAACATTTATTTAACATACAAAAATGATTTTTAAGTTTATTTTTCTTTTCTAAAAATGTCGAAAAAAATAATTTACGATAAATTAACCGAAAAGGATATAACAAACATAACAAAAACTCTGACGATTGAAATACCTCCGAAATTTGGGTACGGAGGTGATGTGAAAATTTTGACATTATTTTCTAGACGAGGAAATACCGTAAGTGTTCCATTTGCATATGATATTTTATCTAACTTTCAGGGATGTCAAAGACCTGAAAGAGAACACTTTTCACAGACAAACGTGAAATTTACCGGAAAACTTCGGGAACAACAAATTGAGATAAAAAACCAAGCCGTTGAGGGCCTGAATAAATATGGATGTTTTTTAGCCGGACTTCCAACAGGTTTCGGTAAAACTGTTACGGCTCTTTACCTTGCATGTATGATACGTCTGAAAACTCTGATTCTCTGTAATCGAATAGTTCTGATAAAACAGTGGCAAGAGGAAATCAAAAGTTTTTGTAGTAATGCAACAGTTCAAGTATTATCCTCTTCATCAGAAATGGAAAATGTGGATTTTTATATTATTAACGCTCAAAATATAACAAAAAAGGATATTTCATTTTATTCGAATATTGGGTTAGTTATTGTTGACGAAGCACATTTAATTTTGGCAGAAAAACTGTCAAAATGTCTATTTTCTCTATATCCTCGGTATCTAATTGGATTATCTGCGACACCCTATAGAATGGATGGATTAAATGTTCTGTTTGACCAATACTTTGGACCATGTAAAATCGTTAGAGAATTACATCGAAAACATACGGTATATCGCATCGACACCGGAATAACACCTGAGGTAAAGCTAAATCGTATGGGAAAAGTAGATTGGGGTAGTGTTATAGATTCTCAGTGTAATAACGTTAAAAGAAACGACTTTATCATACGAATTCTTCAACATTTTAAAGATCGAACTTTTATAGTTCTCTGTAAAAGGGTGGAACAGGCGAATTATTTGTACGATAAACTGACAGAACTCAAGGAATCTGTCACATCCCTTGTTGGAAAAAAACAAACATATGAGGATAAGAGAATTCTAATAGGAACTACTGGTAAAGCTGGTACTGGATTTTCCAAAAAAGATTTGGATGCTCTGATATTGGCGTCAGACATTGAACAGTACTTTATTCAGTATCTTGGACGAGTATTTAGAACAGAAACCGTGGAACCTCTCATATTTGACCTCGTAGATATTAACCCAATTTTGGAAAAACATTGGAAAACTCGAAAGGCTACGTATCTAAAGCATGGCGGTGTTATCAAAAATTTTTGTGAAGAATTTCGAAAATTTAAAATTTAATTTTTTCTTTCAATTTTTATTTGTTCAGATATAACTTTTTCGCCTTTGCGAGAATTTAACAGTTTTTCCAATACTTTTTCAGGTTCTTTTATTCCAAAATCTGACAATACTTTTAGACTGTCTTTATCCTTGTCTTGTTTTTTCTTTCTTTCATTTCTTGGCTTTTCCTTTAGAATTATTGAAGTTTCCCGAACCTTTACCCCTCCTTGGTCGGTTTTTTTAAGGTATTCGGTAATTCTTGTTTCTAACAGTGTTTTTCTCTTTACTAACGCCTTTATTTTTTTTCTCAGATTGGTTATTTCTTGTTGAAGTCCCTCATACTCCTTTACATCCGCTTGAACAGTTGTCGCCATGCGTTTTTTTTTAAAAATGATTTTTTAAATACCTTTTTAAAAAATACGAAAAATGACGGTTCGAATCCAAATAATTTCAGATATACATTTAGAAAAGTACCTAAACTCGTATATTGACCCTTTGTCTATAATAACTCCAAGTGCTGAAATTCTTGTTTTAGCTGGGGATATCTCTCGTTTATATGTATCAACAGGATTGATAAAATTTTTAACGGAACTTTCCAAACATTTTCAGGTAATTCTGTATGTTTTGGGAAACCATGAGTTTTACTATGATAAGGGTGAAACAAAACTGGAAATAAACCAATTGATAGAAAAGGCTCAAATGTTGGAAAAAATTGTTCCAAAATTACATGTCTTACAGAAAAAGTCTGTAAGAATAGGAAATCTCTGTATAGCTGGTTGTACTCTCTGGTCAGAAATCAAAATAAATTTTCCTCGATTTATTCCAATTCACGGAATGACTACACAAAAATACAAGGAATATTTTTCGTCAGACCTTGCGTATATTCACAAAATGATAAAATACTGTGAGAAAAATGGGTTGAAACTCGTGTTAATAACTCACCACTGTCCAATTGGAATGAATCTAAACCGAAATACAAACCCATACCTTGATAGCCTTTATACCTCATCCCTTGAAGACCTTATGGATGGAACAAAAATTTCCACATGGATTTGCGGTCATGTTCATTACAACTTTGATTATATCACAAAAAATGGAACAAGACTTGTATGTAATCAATATGCTGATGGAATAGACGGCTTTGAAAAATCTAAAATTTTGAAATTTTAAAAAATATTTTTGAATAAAATGCAAAAATATTCAGGCATTCAAGAAAAAGACATTGATAAAATGTCTAAACAGGAATTGCAACAACTTATTATAGATATGAATAAAGATGGATTAAAAATAGATTTGAAAGAAATACGATTAATTCCTGAGTATGACAAGGGAAATGATGAAGATCGTAAAAAAATTTTAATCGAAAAACTGAAATCTCTGTTAAAATCTCTTGCGTATGATAAACCTATAGAGCCTGCGAAACCTGTGGAGGTATCTAAACCTGCGAAACCTGTGGAGGTATCTAAACCTGCGAAACCTGTGGAGGTATCTAAACCTGCGAAACCTGTGGAGGTATCTAAACCTGCGAAACCTGTGGAGCCTATAGAAAAAAAGTCAGAAAACGACGAAACTCCGATAACAACTGAAAAAGAATTGGTAAAAGCAATGAAACTTGCAACTGACCGAGAAAGTTTGAAAGAGGTATTACAGAGAGTTTCTATTAGGTCTATACTTCAACAGGTATTAATAGATGGAAATCATGGG
>JACCDJ011742249.1_pt1 | contig 21924 bp, 20 predicted proteins | sample 7444481 | NCBI WGS metagenome assembly JACCDJ01 (sample SAMN15323435, study PRJNA562643) | freshwater metagenome | isolation source: river surface water | place: USA:Blue River Watershed | collected 2017-08-15 | reverse complement strand
TGACATGCGGAGACTCATCGTGAGACTCGGCACGCCCGCCCGGAAAACTTACCTGCCCGGCATGCGAGGAGAGATCGGCTGTGCGCTGTGTGAGCACCACCTGAATCGAACCCAACGACTCGCAAGAAAGCATCAGAGGAATCAACACCGAGGCCCGTGTAGCCGTCTCGCGCGTGACCGGCACCAAGGGCCGACGCCGATCGCGTAACTGCTCGGGTGACCACCGCGGGAAATCGCGCTGGCGTTGGATGCGGGAGAAGACCTGCTCTAGGTGCGAAAACGAAAGAGCCTGCTCGGGGAGGGCAGGCTCTTGAATCGGCGGCTCAATGTCAGCCGCCTGAGGATCAAAGCCGGGAAGCGCCTGGGAGGAGGAAGAGACTGACATCGACCGCCCTACCCCCACACCGCCATCGGCATGATTCCTTGTGCGTGTTATTCGCTCTCTGCAGCCGCAGCGGAATCGGCAACCTTGCGGCTGGCCAGCTTCTCGCGGATACGTGCCGACTTGCCGGAACGCTCACGCAGGTAGTAGAGCTTAGCGCGACGCACATCACCACGACGCTTGACTTCAATGCCAGCGATCAGCGGTGAGTACAGCTGAAATGTACGCTCAACACCCTCGCCGGAGGACACTTTGCGAACGATGAAGGAAGAGTTCAAGCCACGATTGCGTTTTGCAATCACCACACCCTCGTAGGCCTGCACGCGCTTGCGGTTACCTTCCACCACATTGACGTTGACCACAACGGTGTCGCCCGGAGCAAAGTCGGGCACTTTTTTGTTCAAGCGGGCGATTTCTTCCTGCTCGATTTGACGGATCAGATCCATGGTTTCTCCATAAGCCATCGTGGACTCGGTGCCAATTGTTCCCCGATTATGAAGACGCTTCGCGCCCTTGAAATTGCCGAGGAACCACCAGCCCAGAGGATGGGGTTGTTACGTGTACTAGGGTTTTGGCGTTTTCAGGAGATCCGGCCGAAACCGGGTGGTGGCCTCGAGGGCCGCCTTCCTGCGCCAATCCGCGATTCTCTCATGGTGGCCGGATAAAAGCACGTCAGGTACAGAGGCACCCTGGAAGACCTCGGGCCGGGTGTAATGGGGCCAGTCCAGAAGGCCCTGGCCCGGCCCATCCCCCGCGAAGGACTCCTGCACGGCCGACTCGGCATCGCCCAGCGCCCCGGGGAGCTTGCGAATGGCGGCATCCATCACCGCCATCGCGGCGATTTCGCCCCCTGAGAGCACAAAATCCCCCAGGCTCCAGAGCTCATCGACCTGCTGATCGATAAACCGCTGGTCCACGCCCTCATAGCGGCCACAGACCAGCGTCCAGCAGGGCCCCATGGCAACTCGGTCCACCAGGGCCTGGTTGATCGGCCTGCCCGAGGGGCTAAGCAGCACGACCGGCCCGGGCGGAACCCCTGCTTTTGTCTGCTGATCACGAATCGATTCGACCGCCTCGGTCAGGGGGCCGGGCATCATGACCATGCCGGGGCCACCCCCATAGGGCCGATCGTCGATTGTTTTGTAAGCATCGTGGGCATAGTCACGCAGCTGATGGCCGTGCACTGAGGCAAGGCCCTGCTGAACCGCGCGGCCGGTGATGCCGTAGCGGGTGAGCGCCTCCAGCATCTCTGGGAAAAGCGTGATCACATCGAAACGCAGACTCATGCGAACCACTCCGGCTGCCAATCCACAGTAATCCGTTTTGCGGCCGTATCGGCCTGATCGATGTACTGCGCGACAAACGGAATCATGCCGTCGCGCACGACCAGCCAGTCGTGCTCTCCATTGGTCTGCAATGAAAGCACCGGGCCGAAAACATGGCCCTCGCGATTCACGACTTCACAGCCCAGCAGATCGGCCCAATAGGCCTCGTCGGCATCGGCTTCAGGAAAAGCTGCGCGAGATAAACCCACCTGAGCACCGCGCAGCAGCTCCGCCTGATTTCGATCATGGATGGCATCGAGCTCGAGCTTCACGCCGCGAGTCTGGGCCGAACACGCGGTGATACGTGCATGCATCCACGTCACACGATGCAGGTGATCGGTGAGCCGAATCCAGCAGGCATCGGCGTCAAAGAGAAGAGAGTCATCGATCGGAAGCCCCGTCACCGACTTCAGGGTGTGGATCCGCAGTGCGCCCTTCAGACCGATGGGCGCACCGATCTCGGCCAGCGCCACCCAATCATCGGGTGGCGGTTCAGAACTTAACGGAAGCTTAGGAGTGGGCGCACGGACAGAGGTGTCCGATGCGCTGGGAGACCGCCCGGATGCGGGCGGCTCAGATTTAGGCAGCCTTCTGGCTTGCAAATTCTTTGATCAGGCGCTGAACGCGGGGGCTGACTTGAGCACCCTGGCTGCGCCAGTACTCCACACGGTCCATCGAGACTTTGAGTTTGGTCTCATTGGCGGCAGCGACGGGGTTAAAAAACCCAACGCGCTCAATGAACTTGCCATCGCGGCGGCTGCGCGAATCGGTCGCCACCATGTGGAAGTAAGGACGCTTGTGGGCGCCGCCTCGGGCTAAACGAATAATGACCATCTGATTTCCTTCGGTTCTGTACAACGCACTACGCGGGTAGAGCGAATGAGGTAATCCCGGCCGATCGCCGGAAAGCCCGCCATTTTAGCAGTCTCGGCGGGGTTTTCCTAGAGGCCTAGCCCCCTTTGAGGAGCGGCCGGCCTAGCCTCGGTGCCCGGCCGCAAAAACCTCGGGCCAGACCCCGGCCCTCGAAGTTTTTGCTTGCCGGATCCCCGACGCTCTCCGGCCAGTTGGCCCCAGGGCTGGAACTACTTCGAAAGCGCCGCCGTGAGCTCCGGGACGGCCTGGAAGAGGTCGCCCACGAGCCCGTAATCCGCCACCTGGAATATCGGGGCCTCGGCATCCTGATTGATGGCCACGATGACCTTGGCGTCTTTCATGCCCGCCAGATGCTGAATAGCCCCCGAGATCCCCACTGCGATGTAGAGCTGAGGCGCCACGACCTTGCCGGTCTGTCCCACCTGCCAGTCGTTTGGCGCATAGCCGGCATCCACCGCCGCGCGGCTTGCCCCCATGGCCGCGCCGAGCGCGTCGGCGAGTTTTTCCAGCATGGCGAAATTCTCTTTGGAACCCAACGCCCGACCACCGGAGACCACCACCTTGGCTGCGGTGAGCTCGGGCCGGTCCAGTTTGACGATCTCACGCGACTCGAACTTCGCTGAGCGCGAAGGAGCGCTGGCAGCGGCCACCGATTCCACAGGTGCAGCAGCCTGGCTTCCCGCCGCCTCAAACGAGGTGCCGCGAAGGGTCATCACCTTTACCTTGTCGGACGACTGCACCGTAGCGATCACGTTACCGGCATAAATCGGCCGTTTAAAGGTATCGGCCGATTCAATCTCGATCACATCAGAAATCTGCGACACATCAATGCGGGCCGCGACACGCGGCGCAATGTTTTTACCAAATGCAGTAGCGGGAAACACGATGGCATCAAAGCCTCCGCACACCGCAAGCACTTGCTCGGTCACGGTCTCAGCTACCTGGTCGGCAAGGTGTGGTGCCTCTGCCAACAAAACCTTCTGAACGCCAGCGATTTCCGCTGCCGCCTTGGCCGCGTCTGCGGCGCCCTGACCGGCGATCAATACGTGGATCTCTGCGCTGCCGGCTTTTTGGCCAAGCACAGTGGCACCGGCCACGGTATTCGCGGTGACGGGTTTGATGTGATCGTTAGCGTGTTCTGCAATTACAAGAATTTTCATCATCAGCTCCCTCACACGACCTTGGCTTCGTTACGCAGCTTATCGACCAGCGTGGCGACATCGGGCACCTTGATGCCCGCCTTGCGCGCAGGCGGATCCTGTACCTTGAGAAGCTTCAACCGCGGTGCAATGTCCACGCCATGATCGGCAGGCGCAGAGGTATCAATCGGTTTTTTCTTGGCCTTCATGATGTTGGGCAGGGTGACATACCGAGGCTCATTCAGACGCAGATCCACCGTGATCACGGCAGGCATCTGCATGGACAATGTCTCCAACCCACCGTCGATCTCGCGGGTGACCTTCACGGTGTCGCCCTGGACCTCGACCTTGGAGGCGAAGGTGGCCTGAGGCGCACCCCAGAGCGCAGCCAGCATCTGGCCCGTCTGATTCGCATCGTCGTCGATCGCCTGCTTGCCCATGATCACCAGCTGGGCCGCCTCTTTCTCGGCGACAGACTTCAATATCTTGGCAACCGCCAGTGGCTCCAGCGGCTGATCGCAGACCACATGAATGCCGCGGTCGGCACCAATGGCCATCGCGGTACGCAGCACATCTTGACACTGGGTGCTGCCGCACGTCACGGCAACGACCTCGGTGGCAATGCCGGCCTCTTTCAGGCGCGTGGCCTCTTCCACTGCGATCTCATCGAACGGGTTCATGGACATCTTGACGTTGGCGATATCCACATCGGAGCCATCGGCTTTCACGCGCACTTTCACGTTGTAGTCCACAACGCGTTTTACTGGAACCACTATTTTCATGAAGGCACTCTCCCTAACATCGAATGGCCCGCAGAGAAAAGGCCACAACGCCTTCTCTGCGACATTTGGTCTATAACGTCATTCTAATGCGACAATTCTTCCACTTCTTAACCGCCTAAAAACACCTCCGATCGACGCCCGTATGGCCCGCCTGTCCCCTGATCTCTTTGCCAACACATGGCCACATCCAAATTGATCTGTCATGCGCGTCGTCGACTCGTGGGCGCCGGGCTCATAAGCCCACTGATTGGCCACGGCTTGTTGGGCTGCGCCCAGGCCCAACCCGCGGCGAAGGCGCCGGTACCTCACCCGATGCCCGTGGATGACCCCCTCGCCGATCGCATGCGTTTCGGCTGGCTTGGCCGCAGTGATATGCAGGCATTTATCTCGGACGTTGCGGAGCGTCACAACCTGCCCCGAGGCTGGCTTGAACAGCAGTTTCGCCACGCGGGTGCGCAGCCCCGAGCGATCGCGCTCATGAACCCGCCACCGCCCAAGCCAGGCGAGCCCGTAAAAAAACGCTCATGGTCCCGCTACCTGTCGCAGCATGCCGATAAAAATCGTGTGATCGAGGGCCGTGCCTTCATGGCCGCACATCGCAAAGTGTTCCGGGATGTTGAAAACGAATCCGGGGTGCCTGCCCATGTGATTGCCGGGATCATTGGCGTGGAGACACGCTACGGAAAATACATGGGCCGCTTCCCCGTAATGGAAACCCTGGCCACGCTCGCATTTGATTCACCACGCCGCAATGACTTTTTCCGCAAAGAACTCGAAACACTCTTGGTCATGGGCCACCAAGGGGTGATTGATATCGCTGCAGTAAAGGGCTCGTTTGCTGGCGCGATGGGCCTGCCGCAATTCATGCCCAGCAGCTGGCGCAATTACGCCGTGGGCTTTAAGAACAAAGACAAGCCTGATCTGCTTAACAACCCCCACGATGCTATTGCTTCGGTGGCAAATTTCCTAAAGGCCCACGGCTGGCAGCCGCAGGCACCCACCCATGCTGTTGCCGTGATCTCGGACTCGTCGACGCCGCAGAACTTTGTGGCGCCCGCGTTGATGCCCATTCACACCGTGGCACAGATTCAGGCGGCGGGCATTTCACAGCGTGACGCCCGCTTATCGGTCGACACACGTGCCAGCTTGATCGACCTGCCCGAGGAAGACGACACCGTGAAGTATTGGTTCGCTGCGCACAACTTCTTTGTCGTGACCCAATACAACCGCAGCTTCATGTACGCCGCAGCAGTGCTCACACTCGCTGAGGCACTGGCGAACAAACCCACGTGAAGCGTCGCGGTGCACTTGCAGGCTTAGCATGCCTTGCGCTGCTGCTGGCAGGCTGCGGCAGCGATCAGAACAAGCCGCCATCTGGCCCGTACAACGTCACGGAAGTCTTCGATGGCGACTCATTCAACCTGAGTGCGGCCAACGGCAAGACCGTACGGGTTCGTCTTGCGGGCATTGATGCGCCTGAACGCTCACAGCCTTTTTCGAACAAAGCCAAAGAATCGCTAAGTAGTCTGCTGGCGTCGGGTGAGATCACGCTCGAGCCACTGAAGGTCGACAAATACGATCGGTGGATTGCCAATGTTCGGGTCAACGGCAACGATGTCGGCTTGACACAGCTTCATCGCGGCTATGCGTGGTTTTTCGTGCGTTACAGCCAAGACCTAAGCGATGCGATGCAGACCCAATACGCCAACGCCGAGCGGGATGCGCGCGATGCCCGGGTGGGCTTGTGGGCAGGATTAAACGCCAAAGGCAACCCAGGCCTTTACCCCGAGCCACCTTGGGAATTTCGGCAGAAAAAGAAAGACCGCTAGACAGGCAGCAAGGTCACGAGGCCTTTGAGCGCTGCCGAAGGGCCTCGTAGCACACAACACCACAGGCGACCGATACATTAAGGCTCTCGACGGAGCCCTGCATGGGTAAACGCACGAGTTCGTCACACCGTTCACGCGTAAGCCGTCGCATGCCATCACCCTCGGCACCGAACACCAACGCTACGCGGCCCGTCAGATCCGTTTTGTACAGCGAGGTCTGGGCCTCACCGGCTAAGCCAATCACACGGTAATCGGCCTGCTGCAACTCGTCGATAGCCCGCGCAAGATTGGTCACCTGCAGATAAGGAAGATGATCGGAGGCACCGGCCGAAACCCGGGCGGCCACCTCATTCAGCGGTGCCGATTTATCGCGCGGCGCAATCACACCTGCCGCGCCCGCAGCATCCGCACTTCGCAAGATCGCGCCAAGGTTATGGGGGTCGGTGACACCGTCGAGCACCACCAGCCACTGCTGAGCCGAGGACAACGATTCCATCTGATCCAATAAATCAGATAAAGAATCGGGCTGCTCACGCGGCTTGGCAAAGGCCAGTACACCCTGGTGCCGCTGACCCTTCGACAAACGGTCCATGACCAGCGTGGACTCCGAAACACACTTCGTTCCGGATTGCTCCGCGAGCTTTAAGAGCGCATTGAGACGACTGTCTTTGCGTTGGCCGTCAAACACGATGCGTAGCACCGAATCAGGCGCAGCCTTTAAACGTGCACGCACAGCATGAAAACCGAGCAGACAGATTTCGTGTGGGTTACTCATCGGCGGCGCTTACGGGACTTGCCGGCACGGCTTGCAGGCTGACGGGCAGCCTTGGCGTGCTTCGCATTCTTGACATGCTTGGCCGATTTGTCGGACTTCGCACCACGGGCTGACGGTTCGGCGGCGCGCTCAACCTCGGTAATCGTGGCGCGTGACTTCGCAGGCGGCGCTGCAGAGGCTGTCGAAGCGCTTTTTGATTTCCGCTTGCCGGAGGCCTCCTTTTTCGCGCCTTTCGAAGCCTTTTTCTTGCCCTTTGATTTGCCGGCCACCGACTGCTCTGCAATCGCCTGGGCCAGCCATTGCGGCATATCCACCTCGGACTGCTCGTCATCGGGCGGGGCATAAAACTCTTGGTCGCGGTCAGCCGACTTGCTCGCACGCGTGGCCCGAATCATGCTGGGCACCAGCTGAAACTCGATACGTCGTGCATCCAGGTCCACACGAGCTACCTGCACCACCAGGCTGTCATAGAGCCTGAAACGTCGACCGGTACGCTCACCGCGCAATTCGTGCAGCACTTCGTTGTGTTGAAAATATTCAGCGCCCAGCTCCGACACATGCACCATGCCTTCAACATAGAGTGCATCGAGCGTGATAAAGAGGCCAAAAGGAGCCACGCCGGTGACCGTGCCGCGCAACTGCTCACCAACACGCGACTTCATGTATTGGCATTTAAGCCAGGCCTCCACATCGCGAGAGGCCTCATCAGCCCGCCGCTCGGCGGCCGAACAGTGGTCACCAATATTTCGCCAACGCTGCAAGGGGTCGTCGTGGCCCGTATCACCATAGGCCGGAACATAGTGGCCATGGTTGCGCACAATCGCCTTGATGACTCGGTGCACCAGCAGATCAGGGTAGCGACGGATCGGAGAGGTGAAGTGGGCATACGCCTCGTACGAAAGCCCAAAATGGCCAGAGTTATCCGGCGAGTAAATCGCCTGCTGCATGCTGCGAAGAAGCAACGATTGAATCAGCCGTGAGTCAGGGCGCGCCCGAATTTCTTTAGCCAATCGAGCATAGTCGCCTGGCTGGGGTTCGTCACCGCCTTCAAGCTTAAGCCCCTGAACCTTTAAAAAATCACGCAGACTGCGCAGGCGCTCCGGCGTGGGGCCTTCATGCACGCGGTACAAGCCGTGCCGTTTCGCACGCTTGAAAATATCGGCTGCGCAGGTGTTGGCCGCCAACATGCATTCTTCGATCAGCCGGTGGGCATCGTTGCGTACACGCGGAAGAATGCGTTCGATTCGGCCGTTGGCGTCGAACTGCATAAAGGTTTCTACAGAATCAAAATCAATCGCCCCCCGGGCCTCGCGTGCAGCCAACAGTGCGCGGAATACCTCTTCGAGGTGGCCTAGCGTCTGCGCCAAAGGACCAAGGGCCACGGCCTCTTCCGATAAGGGGTCACACAGCACGGCCCAGGCCCGTGTGTAAGTAAGCCGCTGGGCGGAGCAAATCACGCCGTCGTAGAACTGATAGGCCTTTACCTCACCGTCGGTACTGACCACCATGTCGCAGACCAGTGCCAGACGATCGACATGGGGGTTCAACGAGCACAATCCGTTGGAGAGTTTCTCGGGCAACATCGGAATGACCCGACGCGGGAAATACACCGATGTACTGCGTGAGAACGCATCGCGATCCAACGCGTCTCCGCATTGCACATAGTGACTGACATCGGCGATGGCGACCAGCAGCCGCCAGCCCTTCCCCGGCATAGGCTCGGCATAGACCGCATCGTCAAAATCGCGGGCGTCTTCACCATCGATGGTCATGAACGGCACATCGCGCAGATCGATACGGTCTTTCAAATCTTTAGGACGCACCTCATCGGGAAGCTTCTTGGCCAGGGCCAGCGCGTCATCGGAAAATTCGTGGGGCACATCGAACTTGCGGACCGCAATTTCAATCTCCATGCCCGGGTCATCCACACCCCCCAACACTTCAACCACGCGGCCCACAGGCGGCGTGTAGCGCGTAGGTGGATCAATGATCTCGATGGTCACCACCTGGCCTGGATCGGCCCCCATGGTGTCGTTGGGCGCCACAATCACATCGTGTTTGATGCGCTGGTCTTCGGGCACCACCAACAAGATGCCGCGCTCATTAACCAGACGGCCCACCAGTTTGCGGTTAGCGTGTTCAATGACTTCCATGATGGTGGCCTCGGGCCGACCCCGCCGGTCGGTGCCCACCACCTTGGCATGCACACGATCGCCGTGCATGGCCTTGAGCATTTCTTTGGGCGATACGAAGACATCGTCGCCACCGGCATCGGGCCGAATAAAGCCAAAGCCATCGCGGTGGCCAATCAGACGGCCGTAAAATCCGCCCGGAAGGCCCGCAGAGGCGCCCTTACCGGCAGACCCCACGGACTCTGAGGTGGCGTTGGTGCGTGAACGTTTTGACAATTATTCGATTCCGGATAAAGTACGCGCCTGCCCTGCCCAGATGGCGGAATTGGTAGACGCACTAGGTTCAGGTCCTAGCGGTGGCAACACTGTGGAGGTTCGAGTCCTCTTCTGGGCACCACGGTTCTTCATAAGCCGGTTATTTCCCTTTTCAAATCAAGCAGTTATGCGCCCCTTGGGGTCTCCGCATGCGGATGACTGCGCGCTGCGATCAACTGCTAACGCAGAGTATGACCGAATTTGGCTCGTGATTCTGTGACAAGACCTGGAAACATCAACATGAGCAAACACAGCCCACGTTGAAACGACAGGATTAGCGAAGCACGTTTTGAACGGTGAGCGCGACCTGCAACAGCCGATCATCTTGGAACGGCGCGCCCATGATCTGGAATCCGAGCGGAAGCCCCGAGGCCTTCCCTGTGATCGGTAATGAGATGCCGCATTGGGCAAACAAATTTCCCGGCCGTGTGTTGGCCGTGTTTTTTCGATTCCAGTCGGCCACCTTCGCAACAGAATCGAACCCTGCCACCGGCGGCGCCGCAGTGGGGATGGTCGGACAGACCCAGCCATCCAAACCATGAAACCGATGACGCACACCTTCTGAAATTTCGTTGAACCGTTTTTGGGTCGCAATGTAGTCGGCTGCCCGAAGATCAAACGCAGGCTGCGTTCGAGCCCACACGACCGGATCCAGCAGCGCCTCGGCCGCCATAAAACGCTCTCGGCCGAGAAATCCCAAGACATCAGCGGGCACCATGCCGCCAAACACAGCATCCATCTCGGCGACCTCGGGAATTTCTACATCCACAAACGTAACCCCTGCGGCACGAAGGCGTTGGACTGCATGCTCAAAAGCTTCTTTGGTCTCGGCATCACAAAAATCAAAGATGTGATGCGTGGGCAATCCGAGGCGAAGCGCCGACGGAGGAATTGCGGTGTCAAGCGCAACCGAATCCAAGACAAACGGAAGATGTGCGGTCACCCATACGGCATCTTCGACCGTGAGCGTAAAAATACCCAAGCTATCCAAACCGGGGCTCATCGGGAACACGCCGGCCAGAGGCCAGTAGTCAGGGGTGGTCTTAAATCCAACGGTTCCTGTAAAGGCTGCGGGCTGACGCACCGAGCCGCCCGTGTCCGACCCCAACGAGAAGGCGCATAGCCCAGCGGCCATGGCGACTGCAGAGCCGTGACTGGAACCACCGGTCATGCGTTTCACATCGGGATCACAAGGATTCCACGGCAACGGATGGGTGAGATTAAATCCGCCCATCGCAAATTCTGTAGTTCTTGTTTTCCCCAAAATGATGCAGCCTGCCTGACGTAACGCTGCAATCACGGGCCCCTCTTCTTCCGGCGTAAGCCCATGGAGATCCATCCGCGATCCGGCGGTGATCGATAATCCGTTTACGTGATAAAGGTCTTTGACCAACACGGGGAGACCGGCAAGGGGTCCGGGGTCTTGTCCGGCGGCCAGGAGAAGATCAATGCCCTTAGCGGCCATCAGGGCCCGATCTGAATCCAGCTCCGACACCGCATCGAGTTTGGGATTCAAGAGACGAATGCGCTGAAGGTAGGTCTCGACAAGCGACTGGGCAGACACCGCACCCGAACGGATATCACGCGCAAGGTCGGCGAGCGATCGATGCTCCAGTGGATCCGGGGGAAGTCCTGTCATGATTGCGTCGCCTTCTGATGTTTAAGCCAAAACGCTCTTCCGGGAACCGCACCAAAGAGCTCACGGGTATACGGATGCTCAGGGGCGTCAAAGATTTTCTGGGTGGGACCGTATTCCACCGCCTGACCTTTGCTCATCACCATGATGGAGTCGCAGATCTGCGCTGCAACCCGCAGGTCATGGGTAATAAACAGTAACGTGAGCTTGAACTGGTCACGAATCTCTTTTAACAATCGCAACACCTGGGCCTGCACAGACACATCCAAGGCCGATACGGCCTCGTCGGCAATCAATAACCGCGGCTGCAACGCAAGTGCGCGGGCAATGCCAATCCGCTGACGCTGTCCGCCCGAGAATTCATGCGGGAAACGATCGGCCGCTTTCTTATCCAGCCCAACCGTCTGAAGAAGTTCAAACATACGTTGCATGGCAACGTCTCTGTCCTCCCCATGCAATATGGGACCCTCTGCGATGATCGATCCTACTTTTTGGCGAGGATCGAGTGAGCTGTACGGATCTTGAAATACCAGCTGCACGTTGCGGCGGAATTTTCGCAGCGCTTCGCCTTTGGCACTCAAAAAATCCTGGCCGGAAATCAAGATCTGCCCGTCATCGGCATCCACAAGGCGCGCAATGCATTTGGCAAGCGTTGACTTGCCAGAACCCGACTCCCCAACGACGCCAAGGGTCTCGCCTTCCTTGAGGTCAAAACTGACACCGGAGAGTGCACGCACCTCGCGGGCGGACCCCTTAAATAATCCCCGTTTGGTGCTGAACACCTTGGAGACATCTTTAACGGCCAGGGCGATGGGTGCAGCGGCCGTGCGGTCCCGGGGCTTGGCCGGATAGATGCTCGGGACCGCATCAAGCAGGGTCTTGGTATAGGGGTGCTGCGGCGATGTCAGCAGCGCCTCAGCTTGATTGACCTCGACGACCTGGCCAGACTCCATCACTGCAATACGATCGGCAATCTCGGCAACCACACCGAAGTCATGCGTAATGAACACAACAGCCGTGTGATGTTTGTGCTGCAGCTCTTTGATCAGTTTCAGAATCTGCGCTTGGGTGGTGACATCGAGTGCGGTGGTGGGTTCATCGGCGATCAGGCACTTCGGTTCCAAGACCAGCGCCATGGCGATCATGGCCCGCTGGCGCTGCCCACCGGACAACTGATGCGGGTAGGCGTGGAAAATTTGTTCAGGATTGGGCAGGTGAACATCGGCCAGCACATCGATCACGCGCTGGCGGGCCTCTTTTTGCAGCTCAGGCCGATGGACCTCGATCACCTCTACGATCTGTTCACCGATAGTCAGCAGCGGGTTCAACGCGGTCATGGGCTCTTGGAAGATCATGGCCACCGTGTCACCCCGGATGCTGCGCAGCTCCTCGGGCGTCATGGTCAGCACATCCTTGCCATCGAGCAGAATTTCACCCTGGCTGGCGCGCACATGCCGTGACGGGAAGAGCCCCATCAGAGAACGGGCCAACACCGACTTCCCAGACCCCGACTCCCCAACAATGCACAGAATTTCATTGGGAAAGAGTTCGAGATTTACATCTTTCACAGCATGGCGTCGATCTCCCCAGGCGGGGAGATCAATGACCAGATTGCGAACGGTGTAGAGCGGTTTCATGGGCGTATCGGCAGATGATTTACAGGTTTTTCAGCCGAGGGTTAAGCGCATCGTTTAAACCCTCGCCCACAAGATTGATCGCCATCACCGTCAAGAGAATCGCGATACCCGGCATCGCACACACCCACCATGCCGTTCGCAGCACTGTGCGGCCCGAACCGATAATGAATCCCCAGCTCATCACATTGGGGTCGGTCAACCCCAGAAACGACAGGCCCGACTCGATGAGAATGGCAGTGGCCACCATCAATGAGCCCGTGACAATGATCGGGGACAGCGTGTTGGGCAACACGTGCTTAAAAATGATCTGCCAGTGGTTCATGCCCATCACCACGCACGCCTGGACGAACTCACGGTTTCGCACCGACAGAAATTCACTTCGGACCAGCCGCGCCATCGGCGGCCACGACACCACGGCGATGGCGAAAATCACACTGCCCAACGTCGGCTTGAGAATCGCCACCAACAGAATGGCAAACAAGAAAAAAGGTATGGTCTGAAAGATCTCGGTAATTCGCATCAAAAACGAATCGACCCAGCCCCCAAAGTAGCCTGCAACCCCACCAATCGTCAGCCCAAGAACGACTGCAATGACGGTGGAGAACAATCCAATCTGCAGCGTCACGCGGGCGCCATACACCAGTCCGGCCGCCAGATCACGGCCGAGCTGATCCGTACCCAGAATCGACTCGGAAAAGGGCTCAACGAACGGACGGCCGACCATCTCAAATGGGCCCTGCGGATAGAGCATAGGAGCCAGAAGGGCCGCTCCGCCCACCAACGCAAGGATCACGAGCCCGAAGACCGCCGGCACGTTTCGGGCAAACCGGCGAAAGACATCCTTCATTTCAGATCAATCCTTGGATCCAAGGAGGCATAGAGCAGATCCACCACAAGGTTCACGACCACCACAAGACATGCAGAGATAAAGAAAATCCCCAACAAAAGATTTAAGTCACGCGCAAACAACGATTCATAGGCCAGCAGGCCGAGCCCCGGCCATGAAAAGACCGTCTCCACCACCACGGCGCCGCCGAGCAGCGCACCCGCCTGAATGCCCGCCATGGTAAGTACGGGAAGACAGGCATTCCGAAGAATGTGTTTCCACATGACTCGCTTTTCGCGCAACCCTTTGGCGCGTGCGGTGGTGACATAGTCCATGGTGTATTGCTCAATGACCGATGCACGCATCAATCGCGTGTAAAGCGCCAGATAGAACAGGGTGAGTGTGATCACTGGCAAAACCATGTGATGGGCAATATCCACGACCCGGGCAAACCCGGTATGAAATGCCGCTATTTTTTCCATGCCACTGGTCGGGAACCAGCCAAGCTTTACCGAAAATAACACAATCAACATCAGCCCCGCCCAAAACACTGGCGTGGCATACGTCAGTACCACCACAGTGGAGATGACGTTGTCTTGCCACTTGTTTAAATAACGGGCAGCGATCGCACCCAACAGAATGCCAATCGAAACCGAGATGATCAGCACCGAGACCATAAGCAGAAGGGTCGGCCCAAGGCGCGACAGAATCAGCTCCGAAACCGGTTTGTTATGGCGAAATGAGAACCCAAGATCAAAGGTGGCCACGTTGCTCACGTAGTTCCACAACTGAATATAGACCGGCTGATCCAATCCGAATTTCCGTCGCAGCTGCTCCATGTACTCCGGAGTAGCCGATCCTGCCTCGCCGGCCAGCACGTCCGCGGCGTCGCCCGGCGCGAGCTGAATCAACAAGAAGTTAAGTACAACAATAAAAAAAACAACCGGCACCGCGAGCAACAAGCGGCGCCGGATGTATTGAAGCCTACTAACCGCCATTCAACCAGTCAATCGATAGCGGATTACTTCTGCAACCATGCCTGGTCAAAGGCAGAGTAGAGGCCTAAGGGGCTCACCAGAAAGTTTTGCAGCTTCTTGTTGTGCACTGTTACGAAATCCAGCTCGTGCACAAATACAATCGGGCTTGCATCGACGATACGTTTTTGCAGGTCGTGGTAGATCGCCGCACGTTTCTTGGGATTCATTTCCTGAGCCGCTTGATTCATGAGGTTATCGGTCTCGGGAGTGCTCCAACGCGTTCCATTCACAAACACGGTGCCCTGACGGATGGAGGCGGAATGGTAAAGACGGTGCACACCGATCACAGGATCTGCAAGCGTCTGGATCCAGTTATTGGTGAGCTGGTAGTCGTAGTTGGTGTAGATGCGACGCAGCCAGGTCGGAACATCCTCTTGACGCAGCGTCACCTTGATGCCGATCTTGCCAAGCTGCTGGGCAACGTACTCACCAAATCGACGCCACTCTTCGCCATACGGTGTGATGTCATGGGTGATCTCGAAGCGCACGCCGCCTGCACCGCGCTTGTAGCCAGCTTCGTCGAGAATCTTGTTGGCCATTTCAATTCCGTTGGGAACGTTGTACTTGCGTACATCGGCTGTGTACAGCCCGTTAGCCTTGAAGTTGGAGTTGATCGGTCCCGTTGCGGGGCGCCCGAATCCAAACCAGATGTTATCGATCACGAATTTACGATCGATGGCATAGGCGACCGCCTGGCGGACTTTCACGTCGTCAAACGGTTTGGTCTTCGTATTGAAGTCGAGCTCAACGATCGGCGACTGCATCTCGTAGCCGCGGGTGGTCACACCCACGTGAGGCAGTTTTTCGAGGCGACGGACATCCACAGGCAGCACGGCGTTAAAGCCGGCAATGTGGGCCTCTTGGGTCTCGAGCACTGCAGCTCGGGTGGAACCGTCTGCAATGAATCGGGCCACAATGCGGTCCAGGTGAGGACGGCCTTTTTTCCAGTAGTTCGGGTTCTTGTCGAACCGCATGAACTGGCCTTTTTGCCACTCCACAAACTTGAATGGGCCCGTACCGATCGGACGATCCGCATTGGGATGCTTGGTCACATCGCCAGTCTCAAAAATGTGCTTGGGCAGCATCGGCGACTCGTAGCCCGAGAGCGCCATGAGCATGTAGGGGGCCGGCTCTGACATTTTGAAGACCGCGGTATTGCGGTCGGGGGTATCAATCGACTCTAGCGCACGGAAAGTGTTGATGCCGCGAGGATGGGACTTCTTAAGCACTTCCATCACGGTGAATTTCACATCCGCGCTGGTGAACGGTTTGCCATCATGGAACGTTACGTTCTCTTGCAGCTTGAACGTGATGGTCTTTCCATCTGGGCTTACCGTCCACGATTTTGCAAGGCCGGGCTGCGGGCTGAGCTTGAAATCGTATTCCAGCAGTCCCTCGTAGACCTTGGTCGCCACCTGGCCGACCGGTCCCGATGTACTGAGAAATGACGCAAGCGTCGGGGGTTCAGGCTGCACCACCATCACCAGTGTTCCACCTTGTTGGGGTGTGGCGGCCGGAGCTGCCTGCGCTGCTGCCTTGTGTACAGGAAGTGCAACGACTCCCAATGCAAATGCAGACGCCAGGATTTTTTGGGTCATCTGTTTCAACATGGCCTTGCCTCCTAAGAAAGGGTGGGCCAATACTAGGCAAACTCTATGGTGTTGACAATCGTGGTTCTCCGCATCAACGCTTGATGGTGAGATGCACTTCAGACTTGTTAGGCATAGGTACACCGCACGCCGCAAGCTTAGCGAACATCGAGTCAGCATCGGAACCGGCTCGAACGATAAAGACGCCATAGCCTGACGATGGCCTGCGCGCGTGCTCCGAGGTTTCGTGGCGGCCTGCGCTGACGCTCAACACCATCCAGCGCCCTTGCGTATTTCGCGCGAGTACCTTCGCACGCAAAAGACTGGGGCCACACGCCTCTAGGGCTTTCCCTAGGCGCGCAAAATCATAGTGACCGGGCATCTCGAGGGTTCGACTGCAAAACGTATCCGATGGCTGGTGTGGGACAGGTTGGAGCTGTGGTCGCTGCCCTGCCGAGAAAAGACCATTCGTATCATGCCGCCTTTCACCTACCGCATGCAGCAATGACTCCAATCCGGCCGCAGCCGCCCCCCACAACATGTCTGGCGAGAGCGCTGCACGAACAGCAACTCGCGTCTCTACCGACGGATACAGTCGTTGAATTTCTGCAGCGACTAACCCGCGCCTTGCTTCTGAGACAAGGTCTGTCTTGTTGATCACGATTAAATTGGCACATGCCAGCTGCCGTAGCACCGTGTCCGATAACAGCGGATCCTCGAGATGGTCAAGAAACGACACGGCATCCACCAGCACCATGGTCGAATGGAGTGCAAACCCGGGAATCAATGGGATAGTGCACGCAATCGGATACAGCAGAGATACCCCACTGGTTTCAATCAGCACACGATCAAACGAATCCCGGCGTAATGCCAGCTGCCGAAGCGCACCGACAAGGTCATCCCCGTAGCTGCAACACATGCATCCACCGGCAATGTGAAGCACATTAGATTCTGAGGATTCGATCAGCTGCGCATCGATCGATACATCGCCGAAATCATTGACCAATACGGCGAGACGCCTACCATCGGCATGCGTCAACACATGATTGATCAGTGTGGTTTTGCCTGCACCGAGAAAGCCCCCCACGAGCAGCACGGGGAGCGTCTGAACCAAAGCCGTCACGGCCGATGGTCGGCCTGAAAAATCCTTCCGGATTGCATCGTGCCCCAGACGGAGACCGCATGCAGATCCCGGGCGGGAATCTCTGAAGGATCCTGATTCAACACCGCAATATCGGCCCGCTTGCCAACCTCAATTGAACCAATCTCTTTCTCAAGCTTTAACGTATACGCTGCTCCCATCGTGATCGCGTACAGGGCCTGGGCAACAGAGATGCGTTCCTGCTGACCGAGAATTCGGCCGGATGCGGTCATCCTGTTGGTGGCACACCAGGCTGTAAAGAGCGGATCCAGCGGCGTGATAGGGGCATCAGAGTGAATGGCCGTCGGGAGCCCCTCCTCCACTGCGCTGCCACAGGGATTCATCGTTGCAGCGCGGTCGGGACCGACCGTAAACGCCGCGTGCTGATCACCCCAGTAATAAACGTGGTTTGCAAAAAAGTTCCCGCACATACCAAGCCGCTTCATCTCGCGCAGCAGGGCGCGATCCGCAAGCTGGCAGTGTTGAATCACGAAGCGGTGATCGGCCGCCGAATGCTGCCGGAGCGCCTCATCCATACATGCCACAACCAGTTCTGTGGCCTGGTCGCCGTTGGTATGAGTGTGAATCTGTACACCATGCCGCAACGCATGCGTATACGCACCCAATAAGTTCTCTTTGGTGATGTACCACAGGCCGTTAGGTGCGCCGTTGAAATACGTACCCGAACGCAGCCGCGCAGTGAACCCTTGAATCGAGCCATCGGCAACAAGCTTGATGATCCCGAGCCTCAGCCGATCGGTGCTGCGCGCCTTCAATGCAAGCGCTCGTTGCACCAGGGCCTCCCCATGAAGCTCACGTGAGCGCAGCAGCGACACCAGGCGAATCGGGAAATCATGGGCGCTGGTCGCCTCCAGCATCTCATCGACCAACACATCGGGAAGCGGATTGGCAAAATCCGAGGCGGTCGTAACCCCTTTGCGAACACAGAGGCGTGCAAATTGCCTTAACCCCTGGGCATCACACCCTAGCAAATCATTGTCAAACCCCAACAATGGCCCCACCAACGCGATAGCCTCAGGGCCCTTTAATTCACCCGATGGAAACCCCTCGGAATCCAGCGCAATGCCAGGGTGCACGATGCCAAGGCGCAGCAATCCTGCGCGCTCAAGCGCCTTAGAGTTCACATTCAAAATATGACAGCTGGCATGCACCACGCCAACTGGGATATCTGCCGAGATACGATCGAGATCCGAGCGATGCAACTTTGTGTTTTCAAAATAAATCGGATCCATGCCCCAGCCGGTTAGATACTCCTCACGTCCGGATCGGGCTGCAGACAATCGATCCAGGATTCCCTGAATTGATGTCACCCCGGACCACACTCGGCCGTCCGGATCCATGCGATCAAAAAAGCCGCAGTAGGTGCGGCGCCAAAACGTGCCCTCGGTGGCATGACTGTGGGCCTCGACAAATCCCGGCATGAGAATGTTGTTGCCAAAACGCTCGTCTACCGTTTTCGAATACTGCACGACGTCATCCGGGCCACCCACCGCCACAATTCGATCGCCGTCAATGGCGACATGGGTCGCCTCGGGCATGGCCGCATTCATGGTGTAGATTTTTTTTGCCCGAAAAACAGTGGTCATATTAAATACGCCATTTCTGAGGGTTAAATGCGGCGACAAGACTCCAATACGGCTTGCAACAAGACCTCTGCACCCGCGGCCAAATCGTCGGGTGTGGCACTCTCACTCTCGTCGTGACTGATTCCGCCAGCGCACGGCACAAAAATCATGGCAGTGGGAGCGACACGGGCAATCGCAATCGCATCGTGGGCGGCACCACTGACGATATCCATATGCCGATATCCCAGACGCCGCGCAGCATCGCGCACCCTAGAGACGCAGTCCGTATCGAACACAGTGGCGGGCTGAGTCAGCTTGGTCTCCAAACTAAACGTAAGGCACTCGTCTGATGCAATGGCACCCAACGCCTGTCGAAACTCGCCTTCCATCTGATCCCGAAGACTGTCCCGAGGGTGCCGCATCTCGACGGTCATCATGACCCGCCCGGGAATGACATTGCGGCTGTTGGGTGTCACATGGAGCTCGCCGACAGTAGCAACACCTGGCGCAAACCTCGTGGCGATGTTACGTAGAGCATCGATGATCCGGGCCGCCCCTAACAGCGCATCCCGACGGCCGGCCATAGGCGTTGATCCTGCATGTGCTGCCTGGCCGTTTAATGTGAGGTCAAACCACTTCTGACCCTGGCCTCCGGTCACGACCCCGATGGTGCAATTCTCACGCTCAAGAATAGGGCCCTGTTCAATGTGAGCCTCGTAATACGCGGCGATCGATCGATCACTACGGCCGTGTCCGAACTGATCAATTGCGGCGAGGGCATCCCCATAGCGATGCCCCTGCATATCCGTCCGATCCAAGACATCCCGCTCAGACAACAACCCGGCAAACGCCATGGATCCCATCATTGATGGCGCAAAGCGTGTGCCCTCTTCGTTGCTCCAGACCACCAACTCAAATGCATGATCGGTGGTGATGCGCTGCTCATGCAGCACACGCAAGACCTCCAGTGCAGCCATCACACCATAGGCGCCGTCAAACCGACCGCCGTTGGGTTGTGTGTCCAGGTGGCTGCCACTCATGACCACGGGTGCGCCAGCACTGCGGCCTTCTCGCCGAGCAAAAATGTTTCCGACCGCGTCGATTTCAATGACGCACCCCACCTGACGGCACCAGCCCATAAGCTGCTCGCGCGCTTGACGATCTTCCTCACTTAACGCAAGCCGGCAGACGCCGCCGGCGGGTGTCGCACCGATTGTGGCGAGCTGCATGAGCGTACCCCATAACCGCTCGGAATTAATACGTGGAGAACACGCCTGCATCTGATCTACGCAGTACTGCGCCAGGCCGAATCTGCGGCGCTAACCCTGGAACGGGTGGTCTAACAAAATCGTGTCGTCGCGATCAGCGCCGGTGGACACCATCGCGATCGGCGCCCCCACCACCTCGGCAAGTCGATTCAAATACATCTGCGCTTCAGTCGGAAGGTCATTCCAGTTGCGTGCACCTTGCGTGCTGCCAGACCAGCCCGGCATGGTTTCGTAGATCGGTGTGCATTGGGCCACAGCGTCGGCGCCAAAGGGCAAGACATCCAGTCGGCCGCTAGGCGTGTCATAACCGACGCACAACTTCACCTCCGGCATGCCATCCATGACATCGAGCTTGGTGATGCACAGGCCTGAGACACCATTGATCTGCATCGACCGGCGCAAGGCTGCCGCATCGAACCAGCCGCAGCGGCGTGGCCGCCCCGTCACCGACCCAAACTCGTTGCCGCGCTTGGCCAGACCCTGGCCTACCTCGTTGACCTGCTCGGTCGGAAACGGCCCACTGCCCACGCGTGTGGCATACGCCTTGGTGATGCCCAACACATAGTGAAGCTTCGATGGGCCTACACCCGCGCCTGCACCCGCGGCACCGGCGACACAGTTACTGCTGGTGACATAGGGATAGGTGCCATGATCAATATCAAGCAACGACCCCTGGGCCCCTTCAAACAAAAGATTCTCTCCGCGCTGGCCCACCTCATAAAGCAGCTGGGGTACATCGGCCGACATCTTTAATAGCCGCGGTGCCATCGCCATCAGATCGTTAAACACCTGGTCGATCGATACGGGCGCCGCCTTGAGATGGTGTTCCAACACAAAGTTGTGAAGGGCCATGGCCTCGGCAAGTTTTGATTTGAGTGCGGCGGGATTGGTCAGATCCAAAAGACGAATAGCGCGGCGTGCGACTTTGTCTTCATAGGCCGGGCCGATACCACGGCCGGTGGTGCCGATCTTTGCATCGCCTTTGGCCGCCTCACGGGCCTGATCAAGCGCCACGTGATACGGAAGAATCAGGGGGCAGGCCAGACTGATTTTCAGGCGAGATTCGACATCGATCTTGCCGGCCTGGAGTTCGTCGATCTCAGAGAGCAACGCCGATGGAGAGAGCACCACACCGTTGCCGATGTAGCAAGTCACACCCGGATGCAGAATGCCCGAAGGGATCAGGCGAAGAATGGTTTTCTTACCGTTGACCACCAAGGTGTGGCCAGCATTGTGGCCACCTTGAAACCGCACAACCCCACTGACCTGCTCGGTCAGCCAGTCGACGATTTTGCCTTTGCCCTCATCGCCCCACTGGGTGCCAATGACGACAACGTTTCGGCCCTGTTGGCCTTTTGAACCTACTGCCATTGTGTTTTATCCAATCTGCCAGGCGCCGGATTTTTCAACGAGTTTTTTGCCTGACCAAGACCCTAATTCTGCATCAGGAAGCCGCACCACCGAGTGGCCACGGCTGCGGAGCTCGGCAATCGCGGCCCGCAAAGCGGCATCGTCCCGCCAGGGCGCTGCGATCGCAGCAGCCGCATCGGCTGAAGTGCCAGGGGTCGGAGCGGTGGCCTCGAGTATTTCGCGAAGCTCCAGGCTAAAGCCGGTTGCAGGACGGGCCCGACCAAACACCTTGCCCACGCCAT
>JACCDJ010771112.1_pt1 | contig 21927 bp, 22 predicted proteins | sample 7444481 | NCBI WGS metagenome assembly JACCDJ01 (sample SAMN15323435, study PRJNA562643) | freshwater metagenome | isolation source: river surface water | place: USA:Blue River Watershed | collected 2017-08-15 | reverse complement strand
CAACCCGGCTAATTGAGTAGCGGAGAGAGTAGACCATGAGCCTGATGCGCACCTTTGAGATCGGATCCACGGGTCTTGTCGCCCAGTCGATTCGACTGAATACGACGGCATCGAATATCGCGAACGCGGAGACCGTTGAAGGCCCTGACGGCCGCCCTTATCGTGGCCGCCAGGTCGTCTTTCGTACAACACCGATTCAGGGTGCTCCTGGATCAGGCGTCGAAGTCGCCAACATCGTTGAAAACGATGCGCCGCTTCGCAAGGAATACAAGCCTGGCCATCCCCGCGCGGATGCGCAGGGTTACATCGATATGCCGAATGTGAACCCCGTAGAAGAGATGGTCAACATGATCTCGGCATCTAGGTCTTATCAGCTCAATATCGAAATGATGAACGCCGCGCGACTCCTCATGCTGCGCACGCTCAGCATGGGTAAAGGCTAAGACGATTTAAGCAGAAACACTTCATAAAGGTCACTCTTCATGGCAACCAACGTTACTGATCTCAACCTGCCGGGTCTAAAGGTCTATGAGCCGCCAAAGGCGAATGGGCCCAAGCAGATGGACGGAACGTCCACCACCGATCTTCAGAACAACTTTCTGAAGCTGCTGACCGTTCAGCTGCAGAACCAAGATCCGTTGAACCCCATGGAGAGCGCCGAGATGACCTCGCAGCTTGCGCAGCTAAACATGGTGGACGGCATCAACACGATGAATAAGAGCATCAACTCGTTAGTAACGTTGATGCAGGCATCAGACTTTATGAACTTCTCGAGCACCGTTGGTCGCTCTGCGCTGATATCGGGTAACGAGATGATGTTTGACGGTTCGAACCCGGTTGCGCTTGGCATTCAGTTTCCTGAAGCTGTCACGAAAACCAAGGTTCAGATTACCGATGCATCTGGAAACATTGTTCGTACGGTGGATCTTGGAAGCTCTACGAAAGAACTTCAGAACCTTTACTGGGACGGTCTGGCCAATGACGGCACGGCTGCTCAGGCAGGCAAGTATCGCCTTCGGGTGACTGGCGAGAAGGACGGCGTTGAAGTTGGCGCCCAGACCTTTGTCTCCTCATTTGTGGCTGCCGTGGGCCGAAACGGTACCGATATTAGTTTGACCTTAGCAGACGGCAAGAAGATTACCCCCGCCGACATCGTGCAGTGGGTTGCGCAATAACCTCTTTTTAACCAAAGGATAAAGACATGAGTAATTACAGTATTGGCCTCTCCGGACTGCAGAGCAGCTCCCAGGCAATGGATGTGATCTCCAACAATATTGCGAACTCCAGCACGGTAGGATATCGAGCCGGTGAGTACATCTTCGAGGACCAGTTCTACAAAGCGCTGAACCCGATGGACACCGCTCGTGAGGGAATGGGTGCCGCTAAACAGAACATTCGAAAGCTCTGGAATATGGGCTCGATTCAGTCATCGGCGAACACCTTGGATATGGCGATCACTGGTGCAGCCGGTCTGTTCCGACTGACAAGTAATAGTGATGATCCTTCGCAGACCTTCTACACTCGAAATGGTCAGTTTGCGATCTCGAAGGACACTGATCCGAGCTATCCCAAGCGCAATTACATCGTGAATGAAAACGGGATGTATCTCACCGGTTATATGTCTTATGACGGCAAGACCTTATCAAACACCCACAATAATCGTCTGACGATGCCCCCGGTCACGATTGAGCCTGTTACGACCACCGAGTCGACAGTTTCGGTGACGCTTGATGCACGTAAGACTGCCTTCTTGCCCGAGACAAACCAGCCGTTTGATCCGGATGCACCGAACACCTATAACAACAAGATTTCCCAGACGGTTTATCACCTGGGTGACTCTGGCAACCCCCATACGATGGAGCTTTATTACCGTCGTGTTGAAGACAAGAACCTGTCGGTGACCTGGGACGGTACTTACTTGAAGTTTCCTGCAAGTGCTGTGGCTGACCCTAATGCGGACACCGAAGAGAAGGGCTCTGTGATTGAGAACAACAATCGATTTGTTGTTCTGTCTGCAGATTCTTCCGGTCCGAACTTCAATTACTTGAGCTCGGCCGATCGGAAGACTCAGGCGACGGTGACGGTGACGGATAAGACATATGTAAATGTCGATGTGAGTACTGATGCGGAGGCATATTCACGCGTAATTGTTAACGGCCGTGATACCGGTGTTGTGCGTCGCCCTGATGCAGATCAGTCTACTGGTGCAATCACCAATGCTATCACTGTTACGACAACGTCTGCTGCACCGGAAGAGAGTGAAGTAACACTGTCTGGAACATACAAGGAGGGCGATCGCGTCTCCGTAAAGCTCCAAGGTACCACGTTCACACACACGGTAACTGCGGCTGAAGTAACGGCTGCTGCTGGTGTGTCGGCTGATCTTCAAGAAGCAATTGTGACCGCGCTTGCTGCTCAGATTAATGCCGCGACAGGGGTTGGTGCAACGGCTGTAGCGAACGCTAGTGTTCTGGAGCTGACGGGGGCAGCAAATAATGATCAGCTCGATATTGAATCCTCTGTTAACAGGGCGGTTCAGCTAAGCGGCGTTGTCACAGTTCCCGAGAACGCCGAAGTCATGTTTTTCAACCCGGTGACCACTTCGACCTCGGGTTCTGCTGTGACCGATGCAAGCACGGTTACGATTACAAGCGCAAACCCCTCCATTCAGGTTGGTCAGTACGCTTGGAAGGCGGTTAATGATGGGGCAGGAAACATTACGTATACGAAGCTCGATGCAAAAGTCACTGAAATTGCCAATCTGAGCATCACGCTCAGCAAGCCAGTCACGCTTGGAGCGACAGATACAATCCTCTTCTACGATCCCGTGACCTATACGGTCCAGATGCAAGACGGCAGCCTACTGTCGATGGTGGGTGAACACAAGGCATCTGCTACATCGGCACAGCCTCAGGAGTTCATTGCTGTAACCTCACAGGTTGAGGTCTACGGGTCGTTAGACGGCACCATGTTTAACGGCGCAGATAGCCGTTTCTCGTCCGACACTGACATTACGGCGTCTGTTCAGGGTACGGTGAAGCCTCTTGCCACGCTGCAGTTCTGGGGCGGTCAGAACATTGACGCTATTCGTTTTGATCCCGTGACCGGGCAGCCTGCCTATGAGTCAACGGTGAAGTTGAAGGGCATTGTTACTTCGAGCGGGAAGACCAATGGCGTGAATCCTATTCCTGCCAGTGAGAATCACCCCCTTGAGTTCGATCTCAATTTAACCGGTACCCAGCACTACGCGACTAGCTTTGCCGTCGATGCGAACTTCCAGGACGGCTATCCCACCTCGATGCTGAACACCGTCACGATTGATGACGCTGGCAAGCTCGTGGGTGTCTACTCAGATGGTCGCGAGTTCATTGCAGGTCAGGTGGCACTGGTTAACTTCCCGGCAACCAACGGTCTGATTCCGGTCGGTAACAACGTGTTTCAGTCCAGCTATATGTCGGGTAACGAGATCTCGGAAAGCGTGGTCATCGGTAAGCCTGGTGAGCGTGGTCTTGGCGGCATCCGTGCCGGTGCGGTGGAAGGCTCCAACGTGGATCTGGCCAACGAGCTGGTCAAGCTGATGATTCAGCAGCGGATGTATTCGGCGAACTCCCAGTCGATCCGGGCGTTTGACGACACCCTGACCACCACGATTCGGATGACCGGAGGCTAAACCTGGCACTGATCTTGCATATGTAAGGTCATGAACCCCGGAGCGAACCGATGATTGATCGAATTGCCTACACCGCGATGACTGGCGCCAAGCATGCCATGGGGCAGCTGGCGACCACATCGAACAACCTCGCGAATGTCCACACCCCTGGCTTTCGCGAGACGGTGGCGGCATTTCGTGCCGTTCCTCTGGAGGGCGAACAGGCAGATTCTCGCGCCTTTGTCGTCGATTCCACCCCGACGGCCATGTTTAACCCCGGCCCGATCGAAACGACGGATAACCCCAACGACTTTGCCATCAAAGGCGACGGATTTTTTGCCGTTCGCCGTGGTGATGGCAGCGAGGTCTATACCCGTGCCGGCAGATTCTTCCGTGATGAAAATGGCACCTTAAAGCTCGGGCGGGATGTCACCGTGGTCGGTGAGGGTGGCGATATCACAATCCCCGCCGGCGCTGAGATGGAAGTCAGCCAGAACGGTACGGTCTGGATTCGCGAAAACGGTGAGCAGAGCCTGAATCAGGTCGGCACGATGAAGCTTGTCAACCCGAATGTTCGGGATCTGGTCCGCTCGGAAGACGGCTTCTTTGAACTTCCCGCAAACCAGCCCCCAGCACAGCAAGACGCAGCAGTGCGCGTGGTGCAGGGTGCCTATGAGACCAGCAACGTGAACTCCGCAACGGCAATGGTCCAGATGATTAACCAGACTCGGATGTTCGAACTGAACATGCGGGTCATTCAAACAGCAGAGCAGAACGCCCGTCAGGCCAACATTCTGCTCACCCTGTCGAACTTCTAATCGGCCCTAACAAAAAAGGCTAACCATATGATTCGCTCACTCTGGATTGCAAAGACTGGTCTTGATGTTCAACAGACCAATCTGGATACGATCTCGAACAACCTGGCAAACGCCTCGACCTCTGGCTTTAAGCGTGTCAAGCCAATGTTCGAAGATCTGCTCTATCAGACGATTCGACAGCCTGGCGGTCCCACACAAGGTGATGCGCAGTCTCCCAGTGGCCTGCAGCTTGGTGTGGGTGCTCGTGTGGCAGCTACCGAGCGCGTCCATACGCAAGGTGCGCTGAACCAGACTGCAAACCCCTTGGATATCGCAATCAGCGGAAACGGTTTCTTTCAGATCGCGCTGCCAGATGGCACACAGGCTTATACGCGCGATGGAAACTTCACCCGTGATAGCTCCGGTCAGCTCGTAACCCAGGCAGGCTATGTCGTTGCCCCTGGAATCACAATTCCGGTTGAGACGACCAACATTACGATCGGTACCGACGGAAAGATGCAGTTCTTCAGTGGTAACAATCCTAACCCGATTGGGGAAGGGCAGCTGGAACTTGCTATTTTTGCAAACCCCGCCGGTCTGACCTCGATTGGTGGCAATCTGTTCCTTGAGACCACAGCATCGGGTAACCCACAGCAGGGTGCGCCTGGCGCAAATGGAATCGGCACGGTTCGTCAGTACTTCATTGAGGCCTCTAACGTAAACCTGGCGGAAGAGCTGGTATCGATGATCGTTGCGCAGCGTGGCTATGAGATCAACACCCGTGCCATCAGCGCATCGGATGACATGCTCCAGCGTCTGGGGCAGATGTAAGATGAGCCGCCTCGTTAGTCGCTTGCTCCACTCCGCACGCCTGGGGCTGCTTTTCGGCGCTGTGGCGATTGCTGCTGGCTGTGCAACGGTTGAGAAAGACCCGCTGGTGAAGGGTTCCACGAGCGCTCGTCCCGCTAAGGCGGATGCACGACCAACAAATCCTGGAAGTCTGTTCCCTGCGTCTGCTGGTGCCACAGGAAACTTCCGACCACTCTTTGAAGACGCTCGCGCCCGCAATGTCGGCGATATTCTGACGATCGTTCTCAACGAGCGTACAACTGCAAACCGATCCAGTAACGCATCGGCTGAAAAAACATCGACTGCTGAGATCACTGCGGATCTTTCACCGCTGGCTAACCTTGGCAATGTAGTCAAGGGTCTGCCTGGTGCCGGTATCGCTCGTGGGATTGGCCGACGTGCACAGGCCGCTGGCGCATCAGTGAACGGTATTGGCGCTGAGAGCACGGTTGAATTTGAAGGCGCAGGCACAGCGAGTGCCCAGAACGCCTTCACAGGAACGATCACTGCGACGGTTCTCGAAGTGCTGCCCAACGGAAACCTTGTGGTTGCTGGCGAGAAGCAGGTGGCGGTAAGTGCTGAAGAAGAAGTGATTCGTGTCAGCGGAGTCGTTGCACCGGCTGACCTGGTTCGTAACTCCATTACATCTTCCAAGATGGCTGACCTTCGCCTGGAGTATCGCGGCAAGGGGGCGGGTGATTCAGCCCAACAGCCGGGCTGGTTTACCAGCACCTTGATGAAGATCTCTCCCTTCTAACGGATGATTCAGATGAAGACTCCCTCGATGAAATCGATCGCCCGGCTAGTATTCGCTGGGCTTTTGCCTGTTCTGTTGATCGCCCCCGCATCTGCCCAGCGGATTAAGGAAGTGGCGAGCATCGCGGGTGAGCGTTCGAACCAGTTAATTGGCTATGGCTTAGTCGTAGGTCTTGATGGTTCTGGTGACCAGACGACTCAGAGCCCTTTTACCCTTCAGAGTACTTTGTCGATGTTGCAGTCGATGGGTGTTGCGGTTCCCCCAGGAACTTCGGCACAGACCCGAAATATCGCTGCAGTAATGGTGACCGCAGATTTTCCCGCGAACGCAAAGCCCGGCCAGAAGCTTGATCTGACCGTATCGTCAATCGGTAACGCCAAGAGTCTTCGCGGCGGCACGCTGGTGATGACGCCGCTGCGTGGTGCCGATGGACAGATTTATGCGCTTGCCCAGGGCAGCGTCTTCGTGGGTGGCGCTGGTGCGTCTGCTGGAGGTTCCAGTGCGACCGTGAACCACTTGTCGGTGGGCCGTGTCCCGAGCGGTGCAATTGTTGAACGCGCACTTCCTGCTCAGGCGGCTGGTGATTCGCTTCAGTTGGACTTAAACCAGAGCGACTTTTCGATGATGCAAAAGGCAACCGAGGCCATTACCAAGCGCTTCGGCCCTGGCATCGTGACGCCACAGGACTCTCGCACGATGCGCGTGCGTTTACCGGTGGATCCGCTTGAGCGGATTGCCTTTGTCTCTGCGCTAGAGAACCTGCCGATCGAAAGCACGATTGATCGCGCCAAGGTGGTGATCAACTCTCGTACAGGTTCTGTGGTGATGAACCAGGCAGTGCTTCTATCACCGTCAGCAGTTGCGCACGGTAACCTGACTGTGCGGATTCAGAATGAGCCGACAGTTAGCCAGCCTGAGCCCTTTAGCCGTGGTCAGACCTCTGTGGTGAACCAGGCTCAGATTGATGTCAACCAGGGTGGTGCAGAAGGCGGACTGATTCGCGTACCCAGTGGCGCGACACTGGATGAGGTTGTCCGTGCACTGAATCTTCTCGGCGCAAAGCCTGCTGACCTGATGGCCATTCTTCAGGCATTAAAGGCATCGGGTGCTCTGAAGGCGGAGCTCGAGGTTATCTAATGAAGCCGCTCACCGCCTTTAATCCTTGGGATCTCTCTGCCCAGATGGCGCAGGCGTCACGCCTGAAAGCCTCGGGGGATGAGCGTGCGCAGGCGGAAAACGCAGCGCGTGGGTTCGAGAACATCTTGATCCGTAAGTGGATTGAAGTGGCCCGCAAGTCGAGTCTGATCGACAAAGACAGCATGATGGGTAGCTACCAGACACTTGGTGATGACCAGTTAGCCGCGATCGTGACCCAGCAGGGTGGTCTTGGGTTTGTGAAACCCATGGCTGATCAGATGCTCAAGCAGGTTCAGAACCGCCTGGTCGATCCAGCGTCGCTAACTGATCTGCCAAAAATATCCGTAAGTTTTACCGGTGGAAACCGCTAACCGCCCGCAGCGATAGGAACCTAGACCGTGACCTCCTCCATTATGAGTACAGCGCAGTCGGGCCTTCAGGCGGCCCAGGCTGGTCTGCTTGTCACGTCTCAGAACATCACCGGCTCCTCGATCGAGGGCTATAGCCGTCGTAATGCCAATACCGTCATTAATCGAATTGCCCCGAACGGCGTGGGCATCGAGGGCAGCAGCTTCTCGATTGAAGGCTTCACACGAGACTATTCGCGTCTGCTGGAAAATCAACGCCTGACCCAGCAGGGGAAGTCGGCCTATTACGACACCCTGGTTCAGGCGACCGAGATTTTGGACGTAGTGATTGCAGATGACAGTAATTCACTAGCTACCGCAGTCTCTCAGTTTTTCGATTCTGCTGGAACCTTAGTCGGCGCACCAACGAGTGTCGCTTATCGCTCTGACCTGACGCACAAAGCCGATCTGGTTGTGCAGCGGATTGTGGGCATGGCCGAGACGATCAAATCGGTAGAGCAGGACGCCAGAATTTCGCTCAAAACGACGCTTGAGTCAGTCAATACCCTGACCGAGCGGTTAGCGTTGATTAACGCAAAAATCAAAGAAGGGGTCAGCAGTGCTGCGGTATCGCCTGCGCCGGACTACCTGGATGATCGTGACCGTATTCTGATGGAGATGCAGCGATTGGTTGGAGGCCAGAGCCTGATCAACTCGGATGGCACCGCATCGCATTACCTGAACGGGATTCCGATTGTGGAAGGAAGCGTTGGAAATCGTTTCCTCACGACAACGCTAGAAGGTGATCTCGAAAACATTCGTATCCAGTACACGACCTACAAAACGCTGGAGGAACCGGCGATTGGCCAGCGTGCCTACAATCTCACAACGCCTTCAATTGCGACCGACTTTATCTCGGGCGGTGAGGCGGGTGCCTACATCAAGCTGATCAAAGACTTTGTGCCGGATGTCTCCCGTCGCCTTGACGCGGTCGCGATAGGTCTTCTGAAGACAGTCAATCAGATCAGCCCTGACCCGATTTTTGGCTTTAAGGTCGAGACCGGCAAGATTGTTACTAACCCCGAGACTGATGAGTTTTTGACGTCTATTCCCTCGGTGGGTTCGGTCAATGATATCTATACGATCCGCGATCATTTAAATCCCGACAGCTCGACCTATCGCGAGGCACTCTCATTTCTGAGGTCCGGTAACTTTGTTTCCGTTGCGCCGCAGAACGCGAATGACTATCAGATTGAGTCGGATCACGCCTATAAGATCGAAGCGTTGCGTTCCACCTTCAGCGATCCGATTGCCGATATCGTCGCGACCGTGGGTAACACGATTGCCACCTGGAGAAACGATAAGGAGGCGAGCACATCGGTGATGAATGCTTTAAATGACCGTCGAGAGTCTATCTCGGGGGTGAATCTGGATGAAGAGGCTGCGAATATGGTCAAGTACCAGCAGCTCTATGCTGCCTCCAGCAAAATGATCCAGACCGGCAACCAACTGTTCGAGACACTGCTCTCGATGATCTCTCGATAGGGCTAGCGTCATATGCGAGTGAGCAGCCATCAACTTCTTCAGGCCGGAATTGATTCGATTCAGCAGCAGTCTGTTGAGGCGATGAACTGGCAGCGCCAGATTTCCTCGGGGAAACGCTACAACAAGGCGTCTCAAGGGGCTGTAGCGATTACTCGTGGCGTTGAGATTCAGTTCGATAAGTCTAAGTACAACATGTTGAAGGCTAACCAGGACTTCGTGGCGACACGGATGGCCCTGGCAGATGCCCAGTTGGGCAGCATGGGCGAAGTCATGGCGGATATGCAGCGCATGGCGACCCAGGCCCAGAACCCGGCCATAGGAAAGATTGGTCTACAGAGCCTTGCTCAGGAAGCTCGCGCTGCCTACGATCAGCTGGCCCAGCAGGCAGTCGCCATGGATACCAATGACGAGCGGTACCTGTTGCGCACCACGAATGTGGCAGCACTCGACCCGCCGCGCACGACGATTACGGGTGATGCGATCAGTACGGCGACGGTTGCCGATGATGTGATCTTTGTGAAGTCTGGTAGCTATGAGATCTATGGCTACACCGAGCGCAGAGATGGCGACGACATCATTAAAGAGATGAAGCTTCAGATCGAGGGCAAGGGCCCCGATGGCACAAGCGCAACACACTGGATTGGTCGCTATAACAATGGGCTTTTGACATTCGATCAAGAGCCGGATGCATTCTTTAACCTGCGGTTTGACATCACGGGCGAGCCAGACGCATCAACAGTCATCGATCTTGAGGCAAACCCGGTTACCGTTCGTCTAGACCCAACGTCGCGTCTGCATGGTAATGGCCGCTACGCCATTGAGCTTAGCCGCGGTGATGACTTCACCAATGGGCATTTTGAGACGGCTGGAATCGCTGTTGAAGGCACGACCGCTACGGCTCTTGGTTGGACAGGTAGCCTGGCAGCTACGAATGTCTCTGCCGGTAGCTTCAAGATGGAGTTCTCGACGGAGATACCGGTCGAGGACCAAGGCTATTCCCTATCGCTGGTATCTACAGGGATTACTGCAACTGGTGCGGTTGTTGGCCCGACCGTCACTTCTGCTGAATCGGTTTACCTGAAGCAGGGCGACCAGATCAACTTTAAGTGGGCAGGGCAGGTTAACGCTGGTGCGGCGGTTCAACTCAATGCAAAAGCTTATCTAGTTAATTTAGACACTGGCGATGAGATTTTATTGAGCCCGAGTCTTACAACTAACTCGGTGACGCCATCTTGGTCGACGGTTTCTGCGACGATCAATAGCCAGGCAAATGCAGCGCTCAGAGATGGCAATTACACCCTTCGTTTTGAGTCGGGCGCCACTGCAGCGAGCTATCCAAGCGTAGGCGGTGATACAACAACGCTATTTATCGACGACGTCAAAACCGTCATCAACTCCGAGCGTGACGTCACCAAGGCGACGCTCACCTATGACGGCGAGCCGATCAAGACGATTACCAAGAGCTCGGGCGTCAACTACGACGAGTCGCTTGAGCTGACCACGTTGGACTTCGGCTCATCGTCCGCGTCGCCTGCTGGTTTTTACGACTTAAAGCTCACGTTGACCGGTGACCCAGCAAACCTGCGGTCAAAGGACGATATCCGCTTCCGGGTCGACGCCAAGGTCAAGCAGATCGAGATTGAGCCCGGTATCTGGGTGCCAGAGGGCATCAGTTTCCGGGAGGCACTGGGAAATACGACTGCCAAATCCCGCGATGTCCTGGCGGACGCGCTGGCCTTCGTGGAATCCCTAGAGCGGGCAGCAGTTTCGGGGACACTCGAATCGGATTTTGGGGGCAAAATCAGTAATCTGCGGTCTGCCGCGGACCAGGTGCTCCAGTATCAGGTGCGCGCCGGGGTCATCGGTGCTCAGGTCGACGCTGCGAAAGCCGCGTTGGAGACTAAGGCAACCGAGCTCGAAGCATTTCGGTCACGGTTGTTGGATACCGATATTGCAGAGGCATCGGCTGGGCTGGTGAGGACGCAGACGTTGTTGGAGGCGGCGCGATCAATCTTCGCGCGGCTGGAATCATCCAATTTATTTCAGCGGTTAATGTAGTGCCCGCCTGAGCGCGGTCAAAGAAGAAAAAGGACAGAACCATGACGTGGCTAGTTGGTGTGATTATCGGTCTAGGGTGTGCGCTCTTGGGCTACTCGCTGCACGGCGGAAACATCTTCGTTCTTTGGCAGCCGACTGAGGTGCTCAGTATTGTGGGGCTCGGTATTGGCTACATGATCTCGAGTAACTCCGGTCGAAACCTCAAGGCCACCTTCGCAGCGCTCCCGCGCGCGTTTAAAGCACCTGCCGCGAATAAGCGTAAGTGCCTGGATCTGCTCTGTCTGATGTTTGAGATTCTGCAAAAGATTCGCCGTGACGGTCTGATGTCGCTCGAAGCAGATATCGAAGAGCCCGAAGCTAGCACGCTGTTCGAGAAATATCCGAGCATCGTCAAGGATCACCACCTGACAGAGTTCATCTGTGACTACCTGCGCATGATGCTTGGCGGTTCATTGAATATTCAGCAGGTGGAAGCCCTGATGGAACAGGAACTTGAGACGCATCACCAAGAGGCCCACGTGCCCGTGACGATTGTCTCCAAGATGGCTGACGCGTTTCCTGCCTTCGGTATTGTGGCGGCGGTGATGGGCGTGGTGATGGTGATGGGATCGATTGGTCTGCCACCTGCCGAACTTGGAAAGCTGATTGGTGCAGCGCTGGTGGGAACCTTCCTGGGTATTTTGATGAGTTACTCAGTCGTGGGTCCGATCGCCAGTGCACTTGAGCAGAACGAGGAAGTGGACGGCAAGACATTCTTGGCGGTCAAGGCGGTGTTGCTCGCCAGCTTAAACGGATTCCCCCCTCAGGCGGCGGTTGAGTTTGGTCGTAAGGTGCTCTTCTCGGATATGCGCCCCAGTTTCAAAGAGCTGGACGAAGAGACCAAAGCGGTCAAGGGCAAGTAATTCTGCGAACGAAACGGACTATTGAAAGAGATTAATCGTGGCAGAAAAGAAGGCTCCTGAGCCAATAATCGTCAAACGGGTCAAGAAGGTCGTCGGTGGACACGGCGGTGGTGTCTGGAAGATCGCCTACGCTGACTTCGTGACTGCGATGATGGCCTTCTTCCTGCTGATGTGGGTGCTGGGTTCAACCACGAGCGGCGATTTGGCCGGTATTTCGGCTTACTTTCAGAATCCGTTGCGTCTGACGCTGGAAGGCGGACAGGGATCAGGCGATCAGAACTCAATTATCAAAGGTGGTGGCCCACAGATCTTCCGTACGCAGGGTGTCGAGGCGAATGCCGATGCGGATACCGCCCAGCGCCGGATCAGCGACTCACGGATTGAGGAAGATGAGCGCCTTCGTCTGAATGTCCAGGCGATGCAGGAGGCCAAGCAAGAAATCCAGATGCAGATGCAGTCGGACCCCGAGCTGGCCAAGACCAAGAACCAGGTCTTCATGGATATCTCTTCCGAAGGCCTGCGGATTCAGATTGTGGATGACAAGAACCGGGCGATGTTCTCGGTCGGTGGTGCCCAGATGGCACCCTTTGCATCGAGCCTTCTGCGAGTCATTGGAAGTGCGTTAAAAGACATGGACAACATGGTCCGAATTGAAGGCCACACCGATGGGCTTCGATTCTCAAACGGTCCCGCGGGCTATACGAACTGGGAGCTATCGACGGAGCGGGCCAATGCCGCACGCCGTGAGCTGGTCGTGGGTGGTCTGCAGGAAAACCGGGTTTCTCAGGTAGTGGGCTTTGCTGACACGATTCGACTGAATCCATCCAATCCGAACGACCCGTTAAATCGCCGTATCTCGATCACGGTTCAGAAGCAGACGCTTAGTCAGTTGCCATCGTCAACTGCAGCCGGCCCATCGCCTGCACCTGCAGCGTTAAGTAAGGGTGCTCCGGCAGCCGCTCAGCCGCCTGCCGCGGCAAAAGGCGCTGCGCCAAGACCTGCTGCACCGGCCTCATCGGCTGCGCCAGCAGCCCCGGCACAGCCGGCGGCAGCACCCGTGGATCAGAGCGGCCGTACACCAGTGCTTGTGTTGCCACCGCGGCCGCAACTCGGACCGACGTCTTCTGGTAGTAACCAGCAGAAAAAGTAAATCATGGCAATCAGACTGACCATGACGATGCGATCGATCCTGCAGATCATCACCGCGCTTTGCATGCTCTGCACTGGCGCGGCAATGGCGGTCGCAGCAACGCCGGCGGCACCGGCAAAGCAGTCAGCGCCCGCTAAGCCGACGCAGCAATCCGCGCAAGCGGCGAACAGTGCAGCAGCACCGGGAACGCCAACCGCACGGGATTTCGCTGCCTGGTATGAACACTTCCGTACCCAAAAAGGGCTCGCCGCGAAAGGCGAAGCCTGTATTCGTAGCAAAACCTGTGTCAGTGACGAGAGCGATTTTCTGCGTCATGCCGAGGCGGCCTACACCACCCAAAAGGCCATTGAAGGCTACGCATTGGCTGGCAATTTAGACGCTGCTTATTACGCAGGGCGAATCGCCTTTGATCTGGCGCTGGCTTTCGACCAGGAATTCAAGATCTACTCTGGGTTTAAAGATGAGCGCTACCTCGAAGCAGGTCGCCGCTTTATCGAAATGTCCGACCGCGAGACGCGTCGTGCAAAAGATTTTCTTTACCCAGCCGCATATGCACACCGTCCCGAGTCTTGTCTGTTAATGGGCGAGATCATCGAGTACGACAAGCTGGGGACTGCTGAGACGCCCGCAGGGGTCTTTTATTACTGCGCTGCCCGGGAGTACTACCTGCTAGGTCAGCGCGATCAGGCGATCAAGGCCTATGGCGGAATGTTGCGGACGATGCATCCTCAGGATCCAATGATCATTGAGATGCATGCCCGTTTGTTTAACCAACAGCCACAGAATTTCTGGCGGCCGATTACCCCGATTACTGACTCAAAGCCTGCAGCAGCGCCGAAGGCAGGTCAGCCTCAGCCCAAGCGCTGATCGAAAGGACTTACTATGGCAGACATGATGAACAAAACATTATCGATTCTGAAGAAGATTCTTTTCTTTGGCATCTTCCCCCTGGCATTCGTCGTGTTCATCTTTTTCTTGGGTGAGCAGTTCGAAGTGGGTCGTCTTGGGGCGGTCGCAAGCTGCGAAGAAGCAGCGAATAAAAATACCTGCCTGCGTTCTAAAGGCTATCTACCTCAGGCGCCTTACTATCCCGATCTGGGCCGTCGCTACATTGGCGGTTTTGCGCGCATGGTGGGTGGTGATCTCGGTGCGAGCTACAAAGAGCCGGTGCCGACACCGCCTGCTGCTCCTGCCGAAGGAGATACCGCTGCGCCTGCAACTGCTGCGGCGTCTTCTCCTGCCCCGGGGGCTGCGCCTGTCGGAACGCTGCCGCCGCCTGCAGCGATTCCTCCGTTACCAGTAAGTCCAGCTGCGCCACCCAAGAAATAGAGAGCCCTTCTCAGGATGCATCGACGCCTTCGTCTCTTACTGCTCGTTCCGATGATTGGGCTGCTCGCAGCCTGCTCGGACTATCAGCAGGCACGACGGGCGTATGAGGTGGGTCGCTTCACTGAGGCCTTAGAGATGCTTGAGAAGCTTGCGCAGAAGGGGGACTCGCGGGCTCAGTACGAGGTCGCCCTGATGTACCTGCAGGGCATTGGTACCGCGGTCGATCCAACCCGCGGAGGCCAGTGGATGATGGCAGCGGCCAATAATGGAAATGCGACGGCCATGGTCGAGATCGGCGGTCGGTTCGAGACGGGCATGAACGCCGAGAAGAATCCGATTCTTGCCTTTACTTGGTACCGACGTGCTGCTGCAACCGGTGATCCGATTGGTATGTATAAGCTGGCGATGGTCTATGAGTCCGGTGAAGGGATGCCCCAGGATCTGCCGCGTGCCTATGCCTGGTATCGACTCTCTAAAAACGCTGCCGGCAAACTGGCGGCAGCCCGCGTCTATGATCGGATGGATAAGACCGAGCGTGACCAGGCGGAGCGTCTTTACGAGATGCTCAAAAACAACCCCGACGCCTAATTCTGCGGCTACACTTCCGCCATGGCGGAAGAAGAGTTTCAGGAAGATAAAACCCTAGACCCTACCGAGCGGCGCCTACAAAAGGCCCGCGAAGAAGGGCAGTTCGCCCAGTCCCGAGATCTCACGACCTTAGCGCTCCTGCTGGTCTTTATGCTGTTTGTCTTTTCGGCCGGGCCACTGTTGGTGCAACAGATGGTCATCATGGTCCGTGACGGTCTGACGTTTTCCAACCCAGATCGCTGGGTCGATACCATCATGATCTGGCTGGGGGGCTCGGTATTAAGCCTTGTAGGGCTCCTTGCACTTCTGCTAGTTCCTATCGTGTTGGTCGCGGTCTTTGCGCCCTTGAGTCTGTCGGGGCTGCGCCCTGTCTTTGCGCTGAAATTTGAGACGAGTCGTATGGATCCGATTAAAGGGATTGGCCGCATCTTCTCCATGCCGACTGCGGTCGAGCTCGTCAAAACGGTGTTGAAGGCATTCTTAGTCTTGGGCGTGGGCATGGTCTATCTGATCGCCCTGCTTGGAAATGTCTCGACACTGGTGAACCAGGACTTTAATGTCGCCATCGTGAATACCAGCACACTGGTCTTTAATGGGGCGCTTATTCTGATGGTGCCGTTGATTCTGATCGCGGTGGGTGATGCCGTCTTTCAACGGTTTAACTTCATGCGCCAGATGCGGATGAGCCGTGAAGAGGTCAAGCAAGAGATGAAGGAGATGGAAGGCTCTCCCGAAATCCGCGCCAAGCTCCGTCAGCGGCAGCGGCAGATTGCCCAGAGCCGAATGATGTCGGCAATTGAGCGGGCCGATGTGGTGGTCGCCAACCCAGACCACTATTCGATTGCCCTTCGTTATGACCAGACGACGATGATTGCACCAGTGGTGGTTGCGAAAGGACTTGATTCACTGGCCTTGCGTATCCAGGATGTGGCTAAGGAACACTCGGTGCCGATCGCGCGCGTGCCGCCGTTGGCCCGAGTGATGTACGCCCGACTGGAGATCGGAGATCCTGTTCCGGAGCAGCTCTTTGAAGCGGTGGCAAAGATTCTGGCCTGGGCTTATGAATTGAAGCGCGGCACCAAAGACCAGATGGATCTGCCGGAGATCGAAGGGCTTGCCGCCCTTGAAGCGGAGACGCAGCGGCAGTGAAGTCGCTTGGGGTCATTGGGAAGGCGGTTGCTGCGCAGATTGCCGGCTGGCTTATCGTCTTAGCAGTGCTTTTCGTCCTGGCGAACACGGGACGATCGATGCCCTCGGTCTGGCTGATTGGCGCGATCCAGGCAGCGGGGAGCGTGGCGGTCGCTTATCTATTGCGATCAGACCGGTGGTGGCTCGTAATCCACCTAATCTTCTCGGTAGCGGTGATTGTGTTTCGGCAGACCGGGGTTGATTCGACCTGGTATCTCGTGGCGTTTCTGGTGCTGCTCTTTGTCTTTGGGCCAAGCTACCGCAGTCGCGTGCCGCTTTATCTGTCCAATCAAAAGACTGTTGACGCGGTCTCCGATTGGCTTAAACAGCAGGGGTTTGCTGAACAATCTGGTGCTCGCTTTCTTGATTTTGGGTCCGGAACAGGGTCGATGATTCTGGGGCTGGCAAAACGATACCCCCGTCAGCAGTTTGTGGGCGTAGAGGCGGCCTGGTTTCCGTATCTTGTCTCGCGTCTTCGCGCGATGGGATCGCCGAATATGCAGGTCCGCCGTCAGAGCTTCTGGGATATCTCGCTGGCCGACACACCAGTGGTCTATGCATTCTTATCGACCGAGCCAATGCCTAGGCTCTGGGAAAAGGCGAAGCAAGAAATGTCACCAGGGACATTTCTAATCTCAAATAGTTTTGTAGTGCCGAACGTGACGCCGCAGCAGACGCTTGCGGTCGATGACGAGCGGAAGACGATGCTCTACGTTTACCGGGTCTAACTCAGCTTACTTAGCCTTTGGCGATATAGGCGTTCAGTGCTGACTTCAGCGTGGGGCTATCCCACATCACCAGGCAGTTCTTCGCCTGCGCAGGCGTAATCTCGATATCACGCAGCCGCTTCACGAAGTTCTGGTGAACGGGCAGAAATAAGTTATCCGGGGGCGTCAGAGGCCCTACTGGAACGAGGCAGAGTATCCATAGGTCACGCATGTGGGAGTCATAGGTCTCTCCCGTGTGTTTCATCTGGAGCGCCCGGTGGACCATGGCCTGGCACAGGCGCGTCGGGTCGACCAGTTTGTAGTTGCAGACATTGACGAGTTCAGCGCCAACGGTCTTTTTCAGATCCTTGCCGGTAGAGAAGTCAAAGCCAAACTCACCGAAGTCGAAGATGTAGTTGGTCACAATCTCTGCGATCTGCTTGGCTTTATCCCCATGGGTCTTGCGAAACTGGTCACGAAGCCCTTTTTCAATGGCGGTACGGGTCTCGTAGACCAGATCGTTCTGTTGCGCCATCGGATCTTTGGATTTGGATGACTTGCTACCAAATAACCAGCCAAAGAGTTTCTTAAACATAGTCGTCCACCTTTCGTATCGGGGATTTTATTCCGGGGAGGCCTGGATGATCTGGGGAATCCGCGGCGTCTCAAGGGGTGGTGTGCTCAGCGTTGCCGCTGTTGGGGGCGTCGAAGTCCAGTCGGACCGGGACGCCTGGATCGCTTCTCGACGACTTAACTGAGTGGCCTGCCAGACCGCTTCACAGAAGATCAGGAACTTTGCCTTAATGTCGTCTCGCCCGGAGGTAACGATGTAGTCTTTCTGATAGAGCGACTCAAACTCTTTGGATGCGGTCACTGGTGGCGTGAGCAAAAATGGCACCGGGAACCGTTGCGCCGACATCGAATCGAATTTGCGCTGAAAAGGGTGGATCTTATTTGGTGCGATCAGCACTTTTGGTGAGCGAGGACGATCAAGAGCAGGCTTTAAGTCGCGCAGTAGGGCAATGGTTGATAGCAGCTCTAGTTCAGAAAGCGACGTCGGAATAATCCAAAGATCAAATATTTCCAGCAGCTCATAGCCAACGGCAGGTGACCAGGTCACGTCCGTGATCACCACATCGTGCAGGTTCGAGGCGTCTCGAATATGGCAACGGGCGTTAAAGATGCCGAGCCGGTTATTGCCTTGAATCAGATGGCTGGCATGGTCGAAGGCCAGACGTTCGTTATGAACTGCGTTTTTAATCCAGGACGACGAGGTGCCCTGGCGATCAAGGTCGATCAGCAGGGTGTTCATCTGGCGCTCGTGGGCGAAGTAGGCCGCGAGGTTTGCGCTCAGCGAACTCTTTCCAACACCGCCCTTTTGGTTACTGACGAGGATCTTAAGCTTTGGCGAACTGCCAGGTTTCACGCAGAGTCCTTACGGATAAACGAATTCATGGGATTTTAGCGGTAAACCCGGTTGCCCTAGAATAACGGTTTTGGGGCGGAATCCGCCCCTTGTCACGTTCCGAGGCCCCCGTGTCGTTTAGAGTCTATACCCCCGAACTTGACCTCAAGGTCATTGAACAATTCAAAATGCAGCCCAAATCGGCTGAGCGCCTGCTGGTACGCGAGTTCAGCTCTGGCGTGACCGCTGGGCTTATGCCATTAAACGACCTGAGCAAGCGGCTTGCCTTGCGCTGTATCGAGGCCGATCCCTTGCTGGGACTCACGTTTTCCCTGCCCGAGGGGACAGAGGTCCCCAAGGAGATCAAAGAATCTCAGCACCTTTGGGTCGTGATCACCTCGGACCAGTACAAACTGCAGTTTATTGCCCCCAATATCAAGTTTGGGGTCTATGACACCCTGACCTCTGACTTTCCAGGCGAGGTCGTCGCCGTTCAGCGACGGGAGAGCTTCCGGGTCCTGGCGCCGAACGATCGATCGCTGGATCTGGTGATCTCGGGATCGTTTAGTTCAGTCGTGACCCCCAGGCTACTCGACATCGGATTTAAAGGGGTCGCCTTGGAGTTCAATGCGATGCCGCCCGTCGCCCTTGGGTCGATCTGGTCGAACTGCTACTTTGCGAAGGGTAAGCGTTCATCGGAGAAGTTCATGCTTCAGGTGGTCAATGTGAGCGAGACCTATAACCTAGATCACTTCCGAGTGGGCTGCGTGTTGCTGAGCCCATCGCCTCAGAATCTGACCGACTTTGAGACGACACGAAACAGTATCCAGAATTCAAGGGTTGCAGGCCAGCCGCAGCGCTGGCACCTAAGCGTGAGCTGGCTGTCTTAATCGACGCTCGCACGAATCGTCTGCCAGAGCGATAAGCGTCGCGCTGACGCGTTGTTGCTCTCCACCGCTGCGCGAACATTGCAGCCTGGCTCATGGTCATGATGGCAGTTAAAGAACTTGCATCGTCCACGTTCTTCCTGCGCGGCTCGCCACTCGGGAAAGCCCAGCGCCAGTTGGCTCTCGGATAAGTGATGCAGGCCGTAGAGCTGAAACCCTGGCGTATCAATCACCCACGACTCGGGCGCGAGTGCCACCATCTGGCCTGCAGTCGTCGTGTGTCGTCCAGTTTGTAGCGCCTCGGAGATCTCTTGGGTCTGGGCGTTAAACCCTGGAATCAGCGCATTTAAAAGACTGCTCTTGCCCATCCCGGATTGGCCCATGATGACGGTGGTCTTGCCCAAGAGTGATGCACGAAATTCTTCGAGTGACGCCTCAAATCGAAACCTTTCTGGATCGCCTTGATCAAGTGTCTTTGGTTTTACGGCGAGCTCAAAAATCGGCCAGCCTAACTGATCGAGTGCAGACTGAAAGGGTTCGAGCTGTGCCCGTGCTCGGGCGACATCGTCTTTGAGATCCCCCTTATTGAGCACGATCATGCCGGAGATGTCTTCGGCGGCACAGGCGCAGATCATACGGGCAAGCAGCTCATCAGAAAACGGGGGGCTTCCCGCAATCACGATCACCGCGGCATCGACATTGGCCGCAAGAATTTTGGAGCGATGGGCTTCGCTTCGGATGAGCTGGTTACGTCTTGGCAGGATCTCGGTGATCACCGCAGGGTCTGTATGCGCATCGATCAGTACGTCATCATTTGCAGCCGGCTGATGGTCTCGCCCCTTATAGACACAGAGCCGGTGCTGGCCATCTTGGTCGATGGCCCAGGCTTGGCGGCCATGGTGGCTAAGGATTCGTGCGCGCATGGCGCGAATCATAGCCTGTGAGATGATTGGGCACTATGTCAAACGTCAACGAACTCAATCTGGTCTGGGTCGATATGGAGATGAGCGGGCTATCTCCAGAGCGCGATCGTATTCTTGAAGTTGCGCTGGTCATTACTGATCCAGAGTTGAATACGCTGGCCATAGCGCCTGTCATGGTGATCCATCAGCAGGATTCAGTCTTAGACGCCATGGATGCCTGGAATAAGGGGACTCACGGCAAGTCTGGACTGATCGATAAGGTCAAGGCGTCGACAACAACCGAGGCGCAGGCCACCCAGGAACTCTTGGAATTTCTGAAGGGATATGTTCCCGCAGGAAAATCACCGATGTGTGGCAACACGGTGCACCAGGACCGACGGTTTATGCAGCGGTATATGCCAGAACTCGAGTCTTTCTTTCACTACCGCAATGTTGACGTCAGCACGATTAAAGAACTCTGCCGACGTTGGAATCCCGAGATCATGAAGGGCTTCGAGAAGCGTGGCGCCCATACGGCGCTCGCCGATATCCAAGAGTCAATCGACGAGCTACAGTTTTACCGTCGTCACTGGATTGAGAAATCGTCGGCGCAATAACATCGCAAGCCCTGAGCAGGTCAGCACGAGCCCCGCAATGGCCGCAGTCCAAAACCCTTGCGCTGCGGGGGGCCCTGGCGTGAAGACCATATTGGCCAGAATCCAGCCGCCTCCCACGCCGACGCCCCACATACCAATGCCGTAGACCACCATCGGGGCAAAGGTAATTCTCCAGGCGCGCAGTGCGAAATACAGCAGGCACTGTATGGCATCGAGCAGGTGGTAGCCGGCAACGAACAGGATGAGCATCTTGGCGTTCTGCTGGACGACCGGGCTTTCTGCATAGAGCTTCGCGATCGGCTCGTTAAATATCAACAGCACGAGCGAGATCATGACGGCAATCCCCATGACCAGCTTTAGACCCGATCGAATCCAGGCGCGGGCGCGTGGCTCATCTTGGCTCCCGAGAGCCTGCGCGGCAAGAATGCTTGTCGCATTGGAGAGGGCTAGCGGCACCATAAAGATCAACGACGCCAAGTTCGCTGCGACCTGATGACTCGCGCTGGCAATCGTGCCAAATCGGCCAATTAAGAGTGCCATCAAGGTAAATGACGTCACTTCAATCAGATAACCACCGCCAATCGGTAGACCGATGCGAATCTGCTCAAGGATCTGGGCGCGATCCGGTTTGCGCAGACGGACATGAAACTCGCGGTAGCGTCGATCAACGATAATCACCATGACACCAATGCCGAGCGATACCCAGGCTAGAACCGCGGTAGAGACGGCACAGCCCACGGCACCAAGTGGCGCAAACCAGCCTTCTACCCCATTCATAAAGACTAGGTTTAACGGCCACTTCATGGCAAGCGCGGCGAGGTTAATGGCCATTGTGACCTTCGGCCGAGAGGTCGAGCTGTTGAGCGTAAAGAAGACGCTAAACAGCAGCGTTGCCGGCAGTGCGATCGCGGTGACCATGAGAAACGCCTGGATCGATGGCTTGAGCAGCGGGTCTGGCTGAATCAGCGCAAACCAAGGGTCGATCCACAGCAGAATCGGAATCCCGACCATCGATAGCACCAGGGCCACCCAGACAGCCTGGCCAACATCGTCACCGATTGCAGAGAGTCGGCCTGCGCCAAAGTGTCCTGCGGCAATCGGCGCAAGGCCCAT
>JACCDJ010238106.1_pt1 | contig 21952 bp, 6 predicted proteins | sample 7444481 | NCBI WGS metagenome assembly JACCDJ01 (sample SAMN15323435, study PRJNA562643) | freshwater metagenome | isolation source: river surface water | place: USA:Blue River Watershed | collected 2017-08-15 | reverse complement strand
TTCTTAAAACTCGGTCTAATCTTATGGATCCCACCAGAGTATTTGTAATTTGGTTCTTTTGCCAAAAAACCTCCACGTCGGGATAAATTCCTTCATCAAAAACAGGGAGATCGACGCTTGATAGAACCGTTCCTAATTGACCGATTCCAGTATTGGAAGTTTGCTGATTTATATTCTGAATATCAACTAGGGCAGATTTTGCCTCATTGTTAATTTTTTGGACGTCGGTCTGACCGGTTGCCCTTGAAATCTCCAGTGTAATAAACGTATATGAATTTATCGTGTACGGAGTTTGCATCATCTTTGATCCAAAAAAGCTTTTCCTTTCAGCCATACTTCGGGTTCCAGCCACAGCATCATTTGAAGTGGAAGAAGTATAAAGATTGTAATATCCAGGATCCCAAGAAGATAAGAAGATTGAAAAATCTTTTTTGTCGATCGGAGTCTGACCTATAAGTGGGTATACTGGTCCAGATGGGATGTTGGAGGATTTCTCCAATATATTCTTTCCTAAAGAAACCTTACTATAGTTTAAATTTCTTAATACCCCAAAATTATTTTTTTCCGGAGCAAATGTGCAATTTCGATAGCTTAGATCTGCTGAAGAATATCCAGAAATAGTATCGTTTTTATCGTCCTTAAACATCATTATTTTCCTAAACAATGGCTCATACGGACCTGCATATCGTAGCAAATCAGTGGAGTACGCGTTTCCTCCCGTATTAATGTTATATCCGGTTGGTTGATTTTGGCCGAGTGTTTGTGGACCTGAATAGTCCGCTACTGGGAAAGTCCCATTAGGTCTGAATAAAGATGTAGGTGGACTAAGTGTAATTTGGAAATAGTTGGTTCGAAGTTCAGTTGTTTGACTATCTTCGTTCCATATGTAGGAAGAATAAGTAATATACGGACTTTCGTTGTTTATTCTTGTAGCAATCTGTGATAGGGATATTCTTTTGATTATAAAATCAAAATATTTTTCCCCTCCTTCTAGTTGATATACTGGATTGCCGTCATAAGCACTCCTTGGTCCTACTGGAACTGTAACGGGTGATCCAAAAGCGAATGGTATAGTAAATGTGTAGTTGGAACCAACAGGTCCAAAAGAAACTAAGTTTTGTGATCTGCCAACTGGCCATGGATAAGTAGAAGAGATATCAGGAACGCTAAAGCTACCCCTTCCTGTTGGAGAAAGAGAAGCTGTACCACCAGCTGGGTAAATCAAATTTATTTCTTCCCTAAGGTCCGTGTCATAGGATGGGTTTGGTATGGTGTAAATAAATCCAGGATTTGTAGTTGGTGTTACAGAACTTTGAGAAGTAATTGAAAGATCCAGTGCAGAGCTAAGTTTGATATCATCTATCTCGTACAAAATAGATCCAGAGGTGGCTCCGGTTGCACTTATACCTGCATCTTTCTTTTTGTCGCTTAAACTATAAAGCAAAGTGTAATCTAGAACTGGATTTCCTCCAGTCCCACCAGTATACCCCAAAGGAAGAGCTCTATAATCTTTGATTACTACTGAGCAAACAAACAGAATACACTTTTGCTGGGTATTTTCAATGATTTCGTAAGAAACAGGTGCTTGTATAGATGAGTCATCCTCCGGAACAACCCTTAGAACCGAAGCAAAAGTGTAATCTTCAAATCCTCTAAAATTTGGTACGTATTTCTCGAGATCGCTTTGTGGATTTGTTAATGTGCTTCTTCTCTTCAAAGATATTTTTACACCTCTGAATAATGTGTCGTAGAATCCAGTCGATTGATTATAAACAAATGGAGTAAATAATTCTTTTGTTGTGTTAGAAGAGCTTGAATATGGTGCAGGATAGTCCGTTGGGTCTACCGTAAAAAACGAAGAGAAGTATAGACTGTCCGCAGGGTTAGCACTTCTGATTTTCGTAAGATCGACTTTTGTAGGTAAATAGTTGTTCTGATTTTCTATCTGATCTATCGGAAATTCCTGCGGTACACCCTCTAGCAAACACCATTCGTGAGTTAGATATCTTGGATCTGGAGTTTCTTTTTGGAAGCTAGGAGAAAAATTAGTAGGGCTGAACGCTGGTGAAACGTTTAATCGATAATTGTTTCCTCTTGCATCAGTTCCTCCTCGGTAGCCCCACTTGTTGATGTAAGGAACGATTCTAGAACGATTCGCTCTAGGTTTAGTGTAATTCTCTTCCAGGTATTGGTACTCAGTGTCTAATTTTCCGTAGTTGAAAATATAATCCTTGGTGTTGTTCTGCGAAATTGCAGCTGATGAATTTATAGCTTGTATTCCATAAAAACCATCGAAAGAATCTAGATTTTGCTCAGCCAAAATTCCAGCAACATTATAAGTAGTAGAAGTGTTTATCCATGGGATCTGGGTAAATATAGCAGGTACTACTATTGTTTCCACCCCCGTCGAAGAAAAAGAATAATCTTCAAAATAATCTACAGAGGTACCGATAAAAACCTCACCTGCCGATATGACAATCTCACCTACTGTCCCTTTGTTGATTAAGGCTTCACCGGACCTTACCAAATACTTTACACCATTTTTAATTTGTCCAGCCTGACTCGGAACAAGTTGGAAATACCTATGAAACTCAGCCGTCGGCGTAATACCATAATTTGAAGCCCAAAAATCAAAATCAAATTCTTTGACATCGAAGAACGTAAATACCCCAGTTTTCACAGTTGGCATTTCATAAACATTGAAATTGTTATTTGACCCAAGATTTATAATAGACTGGTCATTTTCAAGATTTGCAACCAGGTATTCTTGGTAGCCAGTGAATGCGGTTACTTTCCCGCTGGAATCAACTATAGGCTTGTCGACATATCTAGTTATAGAAGAAATCATAGACACACCTCCTGTAACACCCCTTCCAGATTCTACCTCAATCCAATATCCCTCCTGGATTTTTTCTCTTTCCGAAATATTGAAGGCTACTCTAGATAAAGCATAATCGGTTCCGCCCTCAAAGGGAACCGCTCCTGAAATTTGTGACGCATCCACACCGTTTATTTTCAGGTAACCTGAGGTGGAAAAAGTATTATATTCCTGCCAATCTGTTGTATCTTCTTCGGGTGAAGCATTTTGATTCCCTGCTGTAGCACCTGGTATGGTGTTTTGAGCTTCGTAATAATTACCATTATGATAAACTACATCTGTAGCGGAATACCCAGAATTAGTGTTCCAAACACCCGAATAAACCGATAGAAAATATTCATAATCATCAAAGACAGCTACTCTATATTCAGTGTTTAGTTTCGAACCACTAGATTTAGTTTTGATGATCGAAGTTGAAGAGGAATAGGTAGAATCCCACACTACATCACTTATTGAATATACACAATCAGAAAATGCCTTAGCAATATCGTATGTTGGCCCGTCAATTCCATTGAAGTAATGCTGGTTACCAATATTATAAGAAGATCCTGATTTCCATCCAACCAAGGTTCCTCCAAATTCTCCAGTTTTAATTAGATCATATCTTCCTGCAGATTCTGATAGGGTTCCATTAGGCCAAAATATTTTAAAAACTATCTCATTATCAAAATCCAGGGTTTTCAAGAATTCTATTCCTGCATTTGCATGACCTTTTTCTTTTGGTAAAATTCCAGCAAATGATCCTAATTTTTCTCCAACCCCAGTAAAATTACTAAGATCTACAGATCTGTTTGAAAGAACAACAGAACCATTTTTGTATTGAGGATTTGCAGTAATACCAAATGATTGTCCATTATAAGGTCCATATTGAGCATATGATGGGGTATTATCTAACCAAGAATTCGTTGTTGAATCAAAATTCTCATACCTTTTCAGAGAATAAAAATTATCACTCTTATCGGTAACGTAAAAAAGCTTTTGTGGGTTTAAGACGTTGGTGTCATATGATCCTGGGATCCAACCAGTTGATCCCTCATAATACAATCTAACCCCTCCAGTACTACTTTGATAAGCTGAAGTGCTGCTGTTGTAAAAACCTATGTTATTTCGTGAGGGCTTAGGTAAATTAAGGTTTCCTTCGCTGTTTTTAAAATCGTAGAAATAATTTCCGTTCAATAAGAAATCTCCCAAATCGTTTTTAGAAACATAAAAACCAAAATATCTGTTTATTGTGTAAAGGTCAGAATCAGGGTCATTAAATAAAAACTCTAAATTGAGTAGATTTGAACAAACTACATTGTTTCTTTGGAAACCATCAGTAACATAATTTTCAAAATCGGATTGTATGGAAGCTTCAGTACCGATTAGATAATCATAAAGAAGCTCTCCTCTACTTGTAAAAACACCATCTTTGACACTTGCGCCATTGAAATAAGAATAAGTGTTTAACTGGAAAGAAAAATCTATAGGCGATTGCTTATATCCCTTGTCATTGACAATTGATCTAATGTATTTACCAATTCCAGTATCCTCTCTTAAATCAAAGGTAGCAACCACACTAGCGTTGGGAAGTACTTTCGAGTTAAAGAAGGACTGTACATCATTAACTTGATTTTGGAACTTCAACTCGTTAAACTCTGCAACCTTTCCAGTTCCAGAAATTATCGAATACGTAGTAAAAAGAGATATTCCGGTAAATATCTCGTTAGAACCCCAAATTAAAGATGTTCCCGAATTATCAGTACCATAGGATATAGTGAAAGGCTCGGTTGAATTTGGATCCTGAATTACCTTGTATTGCTTTCCAGATTCAATAGTCGTTACGTTTGTTGTGTAAGGATAACTAAGAGGTTCTGGCATCTTAAAAATCACAAAAAACTCGGGCAATTCATCTCTCAACCAAAGAGGCTGTAAATAGCTGAAATTTTCGGTGTAGTTCTTATCGACAAGTGTGGAGGCACCAGCTCCGTAGAAAAAATCGTATTGTGATTGGAATTTTTCAACAGACTTATTTGATCCATCGGTAAATTCTCCGACTTGAAAAATTATATCACTAGAAGTTTGTCCCTTACCAAAAAAATTGTAAAGATCATTAGCGTATGTTTGATTTCCTGTTACCTGGAACTTTTTAAACTTCTCAGAGCTTAAAGTTGGATTAGCATTGAAAGAATTCAACCAAACTCCACCAGAGGAATCTACGGTTACCTTTACGTTTCCGGTCAATTTCGGGTTTACCCTGGTTAGTCCAAAAGAAGAATTGTAGTCAAATAATTTCGGTGCAGCCATTTGCTTTTTCTTTACAGTGTCTTGTTATCTATTTACCTTATCCTAAATTGACAGTACTTGAAGAGAAATTAGGAGAGGAAAGTGTGTCGTTTTTGTATTTTCCAGTTACTTGAACATCGAAAGAAAAAGGACTTTGATTTCTGACCTGTATATCAACCCCAATTTTCTTCGTGTAAGTCACGTTGGTAGGGTTTCCGTTTGACCTGAACCCACCAATGTATCCAAGTTTATCTATTGCTCTAAATTGGAAAATAAGTGGAATACTTATAGCGTTCCCTGCTCCAGTCTGTACATATTTAGAGGCTAATTGGGTTGAACCTTCAACCTGGATCGAAGAAGCCGTAGGAGGCCCTAAAAATAAATAAGCCCCGCATGTGTACCTTCCAACTAGATATTCATCATTATCAATAAATCCTAATTTGTTAGGGTACATTGAATCCTGTCTGGAAGCTGTTGCTCCTTGTACAAAATCATCTTGAGCAGCTTGATAACCTAGCTGAGTTAGATATCCACCAACAGTGGTATCTACGTAAAAATAATCAGAATGTCTAAAGTAAGGGTAGACAACAACGCCACCTGAATAGTCAGGTTTAACCAGTCCCGTGAAGCTTAAACCCGTTGATAACGCGGGATGATCCTTATGGATACAGAATTCACTTAATGTTCCATTTCCCTCACCGGAATAACTACCGGTAGTTCCTGTAATACCACCATTCCAAATGTTGGCGTTTGTACCGGAAGCAGTTGGAACTCCACTCACAGTTGGGTCATAAGGAAGGAGCTGGCTTCCGTTTCTAGGTAATCCGGAAGAATCTCCAGTGTAAAGGTAGGAAGAAGAAAATGCGGCAGGAGCTAAGTAAAGATCGCTATCAAATCCAACAGATTTCCATCTTGGATAAACGAATTGACTATTCGAGTTTCCAGAAGCGTAAGGGGGTGCTTGTCTATATTGTGTCAAAGATTGATCATTAGCACCTCCCGTAGATCCAACAGGTATAATATCAGCAGTAGTTAACGATGTTATTGAAATTGGAGTTTCCCCATATCTTAAATTGGTTGTATAACCATTTGGCAAGCTGTAGGTAGAGCTACTTCCAGCGATTGTATCCAAACCTCCAGGCATTATCGAAGCTAACTCCAATAGTCCCGCAGATGTGTTTGTTATTTTAATTTCATAAACAGTAGCTGCTATTTTTCCAGCGTCTGTAGTAGATGCATTGCTGAAAATTTGGTTGTAATATCCGCCATCGAGACTTATAGTTGCTCCGTTTGAAATAACTTGAGAGTTTCCGTTACTATCAATAACAACTACTTCTAAAGTTCCGGATGCTTTTTCAACAACAGCACGTAATGAATTCAATTGATCCTGAAGCTCAGTAATTTTTTGGAAAAGATCTAGAGGAGCCCCAGAAGGATCGTAGAATCCACTCAGAACCGAAACAGCATCCAAATAGAATGTTTTATTTCCTACTGTTACTTGCTTTGTAAGTAGACCATCAATTCCTTTAGAAGCAAGATCTTGCTGAATAGCAAGAACCGCCTCGTCGCGAAGATTAGAACTTACGTTTTCTGTAGTGCTTTGTGTAGAAGCATCAGCAGGAAAAGAAACTATTATGGATTGTGAAAAATCGGAAGCTACTGGGTTGTCTGGCCATCCAGCTTCCGAAAGAGATTTAATCCTTATTTCTACTCTTTCTCCCTTAGTAATAGGGATATCTAATTGATTGATATTGTTCGCATCAGCATTGTCCGTATCCTCAGGAGCCCAAACATATGTCCCAGTATTAGGGTCATAAACTTTTTTCCTAATCTCGGTTTTAATTTCATTCCAGTTTGAAAAAGCACCAGTCTTTTGTTGTCCGTTATTATCTAGAAAATTGATCTGTTGAATCGCTGGGGCAGCACCGGATTCTGAAAGATATCTGTACTGAACGATGAACTGAATTACGTTTTGAGGACCTGTAACTTGACTCTGTTTTGCAGGTGGAATTGCCCAAAAACCTCTGACCCTGTATTTTGGCTCAACCTTCAATTGTGGGTTATTCTCAGAAATTGTCGTAATTTCAGAAACTACAGAACTAAGCAACTGCTGTTTTTGAGTTCTCTGCTGTGTAAGTGAATTAAGATTTGCCTGCAGAGCATTAGTATTTTGATTTCCTGATGTTAAGTTAGCAGCAGTTACTGATGCAATCGTGTTATTACCTCTTGATGCAAGTACACTTGAATTAGAAACAGAGTTTATGTCAGTTCTAGTTTTTGCAATTGAGTTATCTAGCTGTTGAATCTCTGACTGTAAAGTAGATTTTAAAGAAACCTTTTCACTCAAAGTCTGAGCGTCCGTACCTTGTGTAAGTTGTGTGTTAATTTGTACAACTTTGAAATTCGTTTCAGACAATGTAGGGGCATCTGGGACAAGTCCACTTATAGCATTGATTTTTTTCTCCTTGGCCATCCCCAAGAATATTTGCCCTATATCAGCAACAGAAGTCAAATAAAATTGCTCGAGAGTTTGAACACCAGAGTTTGTGTTTATTCTTAGTTCGTTACTAAAGAAGATAATTCCAGTGGACCAAGTAGATCCCACTATATTGTAATTATCATCTATTTGTTTGAAAAACACGCCTTGTCTTTCGTCGAATCCAACATTAACCTGGATGATTTTTGCACTCAATTGGGTTGAGCTTAATGTCAATACATCATTTCCGATTTCAACCGGTTGATATCCGGAACCTCTTTTTAATTGAACCGAAGTGTCCTCAATATTTACTGCAGTAATCTCATATCTAGTTCCATCTCTTGTAAGAAGAGTATTTCCAACTGCTAATGTTCTACCATTTTGAACATTAGAAGTAGTATCAGTATAATTTACGCTAGTCAGTTTGTAGTTCCTTCTGGTTTCCTGAATTTGGTTACCATTTGAATCCGTTATTGTAACTATGTCATCAAAGAAAGAAACAACACCAAAAGATCCCTTGTTTCTGATTGTTCGAAGAGGTAAATCAATGTTGTCCTCGTCTACAAAATAATCGATACCTGCATTAACAAGTTCATTGATGAATCCCTGTTCAGAAAGATCATTTCTACCTTTGAGAGTTTGATCAAAAAAAGCTTTTTTCTCGTCAGAATTTGTATTGGCAATAATTCTTTTGACCCTAATCCTATCCGCCTCGTCTGGAACTTGACCAGTAACATCCAAAGTGATGTATAAAAGAGGGCTTAAAAAGCTTTCAAAAAACCAGTTGTCTCTAGTTGAAAATGTACTCGGAACTTGAAGATTCTGCAAAGCTGCAGGATCCTTAATCGGCTCTGCCCTATAAATTTGACTATAAGTCCCGTCAGGGTTTCTAACAGTTGCAAAATTATCACCCAAACCAGCCAGGGACTGAATGTTTGAATCGAGCCTTTGGATTTGGCTTCTTAAATAACCATAAGCTGGAATGGATGCAAGTGAGGGAAGACCATTTTCATCTAAGAGTTCAATCTGAACATTCTCATTTGTTGAGGTTGCAACCTCATTAAGACCGTTAATGATCTCCAAAGCATTTTTTTGTAATCTCAAAAATTGAGCTACTAAAGAACTTATAGAGTTTTGTGTTGAAGCCATCTTATTTTTTTATTGAAATTTTAACCATTGTTTGTTAAGCTCTTGCCAATTATATCTACCTGGAAAGTTAGATTCTCATCATCGATGCAAACTATTTCAATTATTGGCATATAATCGTAAGAAGAGATATCCGAATCAACGAGAGATATTATTAATCTGGAGTAAGCCACTCCACTTGGATTGTTTATTGGATATTTTCCAACAGCGTTAGTTAAGAAGGTAATGTTGAAATCTCCAGGGAAAACTTGGTCACCAAAGCCAAATTTGAAACTTTGTCCTCTTTTCCAATTCACTACTGAATCATCAATCCTTATGACCAAATCTGAGGTCAAAGAAATTGGAGTACCGTTGTTTATGTGTTTAACATAATTTCCGAAACTCCTAAGTGGTACTATGTTCGGTGCAGAATTCTGCAAAGTCACCACACCCAAGTTGTTACCAATATTATAGTCCTCGTTGTTATTTGTGATAGTGATTTGGTTAGGAATTGATCTATCAACCAAAACGCCATTTCCTTGCTTAATTAAATCCAAATTATAAGAAACCTCAACTGATGTTTCATTGTTAATCAGAGCACGAATTAACTCATAGTTCTGATTTATTAGGCCCATTACAGATTGGGTATTGTTAAACAAAGCTTGATTAGCAGCAAGGGATTGCTCTAAAGAATTAATTCTTCTGTCGAGTGTCAAAGAAGTATCTGTTGTGAGCATTAAATTCTCCATTTGAGACACTCTTTCCTCTAAACTAATGAAACCAGAGGCATTATTGTTAAGTGTGCTAGAAGCGTCCTGTAACACGTTTACGGCATCCATAAACATGGTTAAGGAGAAAGGAGAGTAATCATTTATTGCTTGCTCTACTCCAGTTTGATCAACATCAACATCGAACTTAATGTTTATCTTTAAACCATAAGAATTACCATTGAGTTTGGTGACAATATTTGGTTTGTACTTTTTGAATCTAGGAATACTATAAATTCCAGTTCCTGATGTTTGAACGTCATCTAAAAATAGAACACCGTAAAGGTTTGTAGCGGAATCCGCCGGATTAGCGGGATCGTATACATCATAATAAATCAAGACGCAGTTGAACTCGAAATCCTGCGAAAGAGAAGTTGCATTGAATTCTTCGAGAGTTGATATTGATGCATCATCTACAATTTGCTTGTAAGAATCAGGATCAAAGTCGATACCGATCGAATCAAGTCTTGTTCTTACATACTTTTGGAATCCTACCCCTGCAGTAGCACCAGAAACTGATTTAGAAAGTATTAAAGATGTAGGATCAGTAAAAGTAGAATCGGTGAAATAGGTATTTGCGGTATCTCTAGGAGTGTACCAGTTTCCACTACCTGTACCACCGTTAGTTGTATCTTCAAAAGTTACATTAGGAAGTCCTAAAACATCATCGTCGAAAATAGCCAGATTGGTAAGTCCACTTGGATTCAACTCATCATAAGATCTTCCAGTCAAATATTCCTGATCTAAAGGATCAGGAGGGGTATTCGTCCATTGATAATCAGGAAAGTAGTTTCCGTCTACTACATTCTTAAATAATACTGTGGGAGTATTTCCGTCCTTTGTAGGAACATAAACATAAACCTCCGAGTAAGTGTTATTGTTGTTCTTGACTGAATTTACTATGTCAAGATTACCAACATACTGAACTACCCTCTTATATCCAGTTGCACCAGTTAATCCGTAAGATCCAGTGCCTCCAGTAGGATCTCCCTCGACATATCTTTTTTGTGTCACCGGTAATCCATTAACTGTCAAAACAGTGTTTTGGTCAAGAGTAGAAACTACTTGACTTGAAGATGCTGGCTGATATCTAATTCCGCCAAGTTCTTTCAACCATTTGAAAAATACCCTTTCGGAAACGTTTTGTTTAAGATTCGAATTGTATACGTCGGAACTTAGAATAGTAGTTTCCAAGTTTAAGCAATAGCTTTGAAAACTTTGAGAAAAGTCAATGTTAGCATTACCAGTAATTATATTTCCAGCCCCGGATGCTAGATCTAAGAAAGCACTATCGGGGGCATTGAGCTTCAAGCTGTTCCCTAAAGGATCTCCAGAATTTATATCAGGAATGTTTAGTAATGCAAACTTCGAAAATTTGAACTTATTGATCGAATTATTAAACGTAAAAGACAAATCTTCAGCAGCAGAGGAGAAAGCGTAGAACGTACCACCCTGAACTTGAAGAGGTCTTATAAATGGAGTTTTTGCCATTTATTATAATTTTTTTATTAGGTCCAAGACATATTTGTTGCGGAAAGAACCACCCAAGAACCCTCTTGTGATCCAGTACCTTTTCCTACCCTCGGCTCCCATTGAAGTTGAATGGAAGATTGATAAGGTCTATTTGCATCTACGGTTATTCCTGTAGAAGGGAATTGTCCATATCCGGAAACAGTGTTAAATCCAGTGTAGTTCGATCCTTGTACTCCAGTTTTAATAGATCCAGCTGATGTTTCAGTATTTATAATAGTAATTCTTAAACCTGCTGGCAAATTGGCTGCGGTTGCTCCTGTTGTTCCTACGCTCATGTAGAAACCAGATGAACAAGAGGCATAAATTACATCTTCTAATCCAGTAATGAAATATGGATTGCTAACAGAGGTAACACGACCTCCTCCACCACCAGTTGCAGAATCAGGGAAAGCAGTTCCTGCAGTTGCTCCACTTGCTCCAACGGAATTTTGGCTAGCAAAGTTCCCTAATGGTCCAAGTGTCATGGTTGCATTAAGCGTTGTTGCTCCACTTAAAGTGGTACTTCCCGAAAAAGTTGATGTTCCTGCTTGTGTAAGGGTAGAGCCAGCACCAAATGTGATGGCACCGCTTGCTGTTAAAGCAGTTGTTGAAAGACTAGCAAAAGAACCCGCTCCGGAGGAATTGATTTGAGCTAGAGCTGTACCACCGCTTGGTACAATGATTGAATCAAATTTTCCGGTTTTTGCTGAAACCCTTCCGGTTGAAGCGCCACTTAAATCAATTATACCATTTATCGTATCTAAACCAAATACGGTATTATAATTGTTAATCCAGTTTTGGAGTAACAAAAAATTAGAATTGATTGTAGTTCTTGACCCTGAGATTGAATCCGATCCTAGAATGGAAGTAGTATTTACTGTTGACATCGTTTAATTTTTTTTTCTTCCTTTATAATTTGGAATATATATCACATCATTTACAAACACCAAAACATGCTGAAAGGTAAACTTCAGATATTCTCAGAATTTTTCATAACACCAAAAAATTTTACTGGCATACCTTTATTAAGGAAAGACCCGTCTTTCCTGACAGGTAATCGTGTTTTAAAACTAAACTAAACTATAAATGACCGAAAAAAGTAAGTTCTCGATTCCTCTATCAGAGGAGCAAAAGGTTGCAAAAGCAAAAATCCTTTCACATCCATTTAATTTCGTTACTGGAAAAGCTGGAAGTGGAAAAACACTGTTGGCAGTACAAATCGCTTTAGACAGATTACTCAAAAAAGAATGTGAGAAAATAGTCATCACAAGACCAACGGTTTCGAACGAGGACAATGGATTTTTACCTGGATCTCTTGAAGAAAAAATGGAACCTTGGCTAGTTCCAATAAGATCTAATATGAGAAAGGTTTATTCGAGAGTCGATCATTTAGAAAGGTTAGAAAAAGATGAGGTCATAGAACTGGTTTCTTTAACTCACTTTAGAGGGAGAACTTTTGAAAATGCTGTTGTCATAGTAGACGAATTCCAAAACTTAACTAAACAACAACTCGGTATGGTTTTAGGAAGGCTCGGAAAAGGATCAATAATGATTCTTTGTGGCGACGGACAACAGATCGATTTAAAATTCAATAACGACTCGGCAATACACGAGGTTCCAAAGTTGAAAGAATCCAGATTCGTTTACACAGTTGCTCTTAAAGACAATCACAGACACGAATCCATTGATGAGGTTTTAAGACTTCTATATTCCTACAATTAAATTGGAGTTATAGGATTAAAAGTAGCATCAGGGTTGTCGGTTATGATTAACGCAGACCCAAAAGGAACCATATTTTCTAACATTATTTGTTTTTGCTGTTCGCTGAGGTCTTTTCCTAGATTATCGTATTGCGAATCAAAACCAGCTAAAGGCTGGATATATCCATAATCTCTAGAGTTAACAAATTCGGGGTTTGGATCGTCTTGTCTTGGAATTGTTTGATCTACAACTTTTACAAAAGCAGGTTTAGACACTTCATAAACGTTTCCTGCACAATCTTCTACGCTGTTTTGTATTGAATAATATCCAGAAGTAGTGAATGTGTAAATAAAGTATTCCACATCTTTGACATCCAGTAACACCTCGTTAGTAATTGAGTTTGTTAAAACCCATCTGTTGTTTTTCTTGCCAAAAATTTTCGAATCGTAATTACTTAAAAATATTGTCGAAAGCAAAGGGACAAAAATGTCGGAATCTGAATTATGCACATCGACCCAGCTCCAAGCAGAAGATCCAGCTCTCGAAATAATATTACCCAGATCTATACCAGTTCCTGGTTTATAACTTTCCAAGAGAGAAACAAAAGATCCTGTTGCTGCGGTGTAAGGCAAATTATCAGGTCCTGTGATTCCAGTGCTTGATCCAGAAACAAAAACATTTAAATTTTGATTAACGTGGAATTTAAGTTGGGATTGGTCTCCAGTTTGACCTTGAGAAAATGTGGAGAATTCATCAACATATGTTCCAGAAACATTTCTTTTAAGAATAACATTTCCGCTTCCAGTTAAGCCCGGAGTGTATGTGTAGTAGATAGCAGTATATTGATCACCATTCTCAATAAGATCACTCTGATCGCTTAAGCTTACTAGATAAGGGCTTCCGTAATTTTTATCTAAAAATTCATAGGTAGAAGAAATACTTGAAGCGCCTCCAGGTCCTATCGATAAAGTCATCAAATTTACGCTTCCAGTTTCCCCATAGAAATCCTGAATTGTATTAGAATAAACAGCCCCATTACCAGAATAGAGGACATTGAGATAATATTGATTCTGAGATTTAAAACCTTTGACTGTGTTATACCATGTAGAAAACTGTGCTGCGGTTGCCCCACCTTTGTTTGCAATAAGAGCACCAGTGATTCCGGTATTGCTTACATCATTCAGAATGAAGAACGGGAACGAGTATCCGGGATCCGGATGGTTTAGGTTAATTTGGTTTGATGTTACAGCGTACGTAGAAGTTCCGGTTAGTAAATAAGTTGATCCATTTTCCAAAGAACTAATTCCGCTCAAAAATGAAGTACCCCCTCCAGATAGTCCCACTGTAAACGCATCTCTTAAAGCTAAATTAGAATTTAGATCAATAACGGATCCACTATAGTCATAAGATCCTGTTGCCGATTGTTTGGCGGAAAATACAAACTCTGGCGAATTTGGAAAATCACTTTGCCCAGTCCAACCACTTTTAAGAGTTGAAATTCCACCAATATAGTTGGATATCAATCTCACAGAATTTTTGGAAACAGCCAGATCTAAATCTTCTATTGATGTTGGTGCGGAAAAATTTGCATCTATTACTCCAGTTGGGTCATAGGCACCACTAGCACCCGGGAAATACCTAAAGTTTTTAAGACAGAATTGAGATTGAGGTGATCCTACTTGAGAAAAATTAATATCACCATAGCTTACTTTGTTACCTAAGTCAACGTCTATCTCTGCAATAAAGATTGCTTCCTTATCTTCTAAGAATCCAGTTTCAGGTAAGAAGATTCCACTCGTAGCACCGGTTGGGCCATTAAGAATCCAAGGATATTCCGAAGAAGCAGTTAAGCCTGGAGTAGCAATGTTGGAAAATCCAATTGGACCTCCTGTTGGACCGGTTACCCCTGTGGCATTCATTAGACTTGCACCGGGATATGTAGAAGAAAAAACCAATTCAGAAAATTCTATGAATTTTTTGAAAGTTCCTAATACAAACAGAGATGAATCATCGGATGAGGGTAGAGCTTTGTACACCTTGGTTTCAAAGCCCCTAAAGGGTATAGAGGTTCTAATCTGACCACCATCAGTATAAAAAGAGACGAATCCTACATTTGCCGTTCCCCCCGCGGAATTGGTTGGGTTAGGGTTTGTCAACGAATAGGAAACATTGTTGTTCAATTCACCCAGGTTGATTGTTGCCTCACTGCTATAACCGGTAACAACATTTAAATTTTTGTATCTTGAAACAGAAGTTACCTGAAATGATGTCGTATCTGTTAGCCACTCAGAATTGGGAATTAATTTTTGTATATCTCTATCCTCAATAGGGACTATTTCGCCCTTGTTCCAATAATCTTGAGTTCCTGCTCTTCCATTTGCTATTGCTTTGAAATCAGCATCTAAGAACAAATTTCTTGGATCGAGACCGGGATGTAAATTTTCTAAATACTTATTATCGTAAGGTCTCCAAGAAGGATATACCCAGGAGTACTTATCGGCTTTAGGAATTCTTGCGGTGTCGGTGGTTCCACCTTCGGTGGTATATGAATAGTCAACAAAATTCCAACCCGTTGTACCTGTATATTTTGAGGTTCCATATACGTGTGGAATTACATAATCAAAGAGTGAAATGTAATTACCAGAAACTATCCACAAATCATTCTCAAATGCAGTAAGGGAACCAGCAACAGATTTTTCATCAACTTTCAAAAGTGCAATAACCCTGTCGTCAGGCAATGTGGAATTTGAAGTTGTAAATTGGGTAAATGTGTCACCATTAAAATGGTAAAAACCAACCGAAGTCGAAGTCAATAAGAAAGGATCTCCAATTCTAAAGAAAACGTGTCCGTTTTTCCTAGCCACCACCTTTGTAACTCCCGCACCAGATCCATAATCCCAAGTATAAAATTTCTTTCCATCCCAGTAAGTTATTCCGTTTTCAGTTCCAGACCAATAATTACCGTTTTCATCAAACGAGGTGGAATAAACTATATTTCCACCGATGCCGGATGTGTAAGAATTGAGTCTTCTAAGTTGTGGTATGTAAAGATTGCCGTCGTTCAATTCAGCATTATCAAGCTTGCCCGAAGGTATGATTTGTAACCCATCGTTAGTAGAAAGATAATATTCAAAGAAATTTCCGCCTTCTCCCTTGGCTGTTATTTCATAAATATGAGGCCAAGTGTACCCCGGAGATACCTCGGACCACTCTTCAGCAACTTTATCGTATCTCCAAAGGTAACCACCAGTAACACCAGTGTTTGCGGTTCCTCCTGTTCCAGCACCACCATTGAGAGGTGAAATGAATGCAAGAATTTCTTCAGTATACGGGCTTGCATAGATTGTTGGTACATCCCAGTTAGGAGATATTGAAGATAAATTACCAAATTGGCTTAGACTCCAGCTTTCTCCAGTTGCAGCTTGTTCACCATTGGCAACAAATATCAAGTCCTGCGATAAGGAAGCAGTAACTGCGCATCCAACCCATTTGTTGTCGTTACTATCTATAGATATTGATCTTGTGTCTAAATAGTAGGGGGTGTTAGAAGGCACCACTGAATTTGAAGAATCAAAGTAGTCCCAAGATGTTCCGTCATATTTCGTAAGATCTCTTCCCACAGCCCAGACATCCCCAAAAGAATCAAGCTTAGCGTCGTTAATGTATAAAAATGTAGTTGGCATTATGTTATTTATCTTTCATTAAAAAATGGTGTTACCATAATAAATGCTAGTACCTTCAACGTTATATGAGAGATTAGCTAAATTAAAATATGGAGGCATACCGGTACAGGAGGGTTGTGTTGTTCCAGTATAAGTATAAAATACGGGTAGAAGAGAGAGTCCGTAGGTAGAGTTTAAGGTCTCAATGTTATCACTCAAAGTAACAGACGTTATGGATCTATTTTTTACTTCCAATCTTATACCGCTATAACTAGCTGGTGTGCTTCCTGGATAGATATTTAAAGTTGAATCTGCTACGAATTCGAGGGATCCAGTTCCACCAGGCAACGATGATGCTGCTATTGTAGAATTTAACATAGAAGCTACACCAACATTCCCGCCAATATCTTGCATTGTGTAGTAATTGCCACCTGTTTCATTTCCAACTCCTGCATTTCCATTCAAGGAACTTATCATAGTAACAGAGGAACCTAGTACAACAGTTATACGGATATTGATACTTTGTCCAGAAGCTCCCAAAGAATTTAAGTATTGTGGTGAATAAATTATTGGATTCCTACCTCCACTTAAACCAGAGTTTGGATAAATTATTCCATAGTATATTCCCTGGGCAGAGTTTATTTGTGGATAAATGTTTGTTAATATAGAAGAAACCAGTGATGTAGACCAGTTCTTAGTGTTTATCAGGTTAGTTATATTTCCTACAGAGCCATCATCAGTAAAGAAAATCCTCTTAGCATTGTTTGAAGGTATTACATATTTGCCAGAATCAATCTCAGGTGTCCCAGCTCCGTAAAGGGAATTGTTTATTGCAATGTAACCAGCCACAGTAGAAACACCAGATCCCAAAAATTCAGGTTTACCAGTCAGACCAGTTACAAGTAGGTAAGCATCTTCCAGATCGGAATGGAATTGTTGGATTTGCTTTCCATATGATCCCAGATTAATATCAAAAATATAAGTAGATGTTGGATAGCCCAAAGAACTTGCAATTATACCAGAATAACTTATATCTGCATATCTAGCATAACTCCCGCTAGGAGCAGAACGGTTTAATATAGTTTGCTCTTGTTCGCCGACTTTAGAAAAAGTTATACTGATTGATTCGGTATCTGAAGTAAATGAGTTTGATGCCTGAAGAACTACTGGAGCATTAACTGAAGTACCAGGGGGATCTCCTATACTTGCTCCAGGAACACTAGTCCAATTGTTGAAAGTAATGTTGGTATTTTGTGAAGATGCAAATCCACTTCCACCGATACTCCAGGACCATCCAGTAGGACCTGTAGGCATCCCAGTAGTGGTATCGGTAAATGTGACTTGTTGCGACATTAGGACACTGTTTAAACTTGGTGTAAATGAAGCCGTTAGAACAGGGGGTAAAACATTTATTCCACTAACACTACTAAATGTTGCAGCAACCCCAATGGAATCAGTGACCGTCAAACTTGCAGTATATGATCCTGGGTTTGCATAGGAAACGTAAGCCGTAGCCCCTGTAGCAGAAGAAATGTTTCCACCCGTAAAATTCCATAACCTAGAATAAGGTGGTAAACCTCCGCTAGATGTATCTGTGAATAGAACAGACTGAGTTTGGTATATCGATATAGTTGAAGGCATAGTCTAATTTCGTTTTATGGTCCAGTAGCTACAGTAAATGAAACTGTTAATGGTGGTGGAGCCCCAGGAACCGAAGCTGGTGTTGCCCCGGTTCCCCCAGTAGCAGCAAATGGAAAAATTGATATTGACGAAGGACCACTCGTAGTTAAAGTTGTAGTAGCATTAGAAGGTACTACACGATAATAAAAATTAGTAATATGATTATCATCCGATGCATTCAATTGCTCCGCAGCAAAACCCAAAGTTAAATATGCAGAAGCCCCAGTTCCCCCAGAAGCATCAAAAGTAACACCAGTAGGAAACGGGAAAGTCTCATTTCCAGTGCTTACTTTAACGTTATCCCCGGGTTTTGTGGTGTGAAGCTCGAAACCTCCAAGCCATCCATTTTCGTATTCAAAATCATCCCACCCATGTGCATAAGCGTTATCCCACGAAGAATCGGTAAAAGTTTGCCAGTTCAAATTTTTAGTTCCAAAATACTTAAGACTTTGAACAGGAAGCTCGCCTGTTGATGGATCCCACGGTACATACTGTGTACTTCCAGTGACTCCACCTGATAGTTGAACGTCATTGTTTACTAAGACTAGAGAACCCGTTACTGAAACCGAAATTTGATCACCATTTCCAATGTTTCCAGTGGATGTATCAGCAACTAGGTTGACTGTAACAGGATTAGCTTCAGGGTCAAATGTTTGAGCAAAATAATCAGGCTGAGTAACAACGGAGTTTATTTCTTGTATAATAGAATTTGCGGTCGATTGGAGGTTAGATCCAGAACTAGTAGCACCTATTTGTCTTCCATTTATAGAAACCGAGATGGAACCGCCACCAGTAACTTTTTGTGAAGGATAAGAACTCGGAAGAACATAATAAGCAGTTCCTCCCGCTATTGATCCAGTTCCTGAGGTAGCTCCAACCCCAGCTTGTACGCCAAGAATGTAAGGGATTTGAAAGGAGTAACCAGTTGCCCCGCTTGGTATGATAACTGACCAGGATTTATTTAAAGCGGGAATTGATCCAGAGATAAAGACCTGGGATCCATTAACAAAACCATGAGGTTGGGTAGTAAATACGTTTGCAAACCCATACTGGGTACCCGAGATAAATAAAGAATAGATTTTATCTACATCTAAAATATTTTGGGCAAGTTGGATGTTACCGGATGCTCCTATTGCAGGCAAATCCCTTTTTACCTCGAGTTGCTGACCATCTATTGCATTGTTTCCATAGATAGCAAAGTCTAGAATGGCTTCTGGAATTTGTTTTGAAACATCACTTAGAGTTTTCCCTTCTGCTGGATATTCCCAAATGGATTCATACGAATCCCAGTCTCTTATAGTTAAATCCCAAGAATATCTCTCGTTTTCTCTATATCTAGTCCAGCCATCAATTTGAATGGTTCTTGGGGATACTGTAATTGCAGACTTACTAATTTTTCTATTTTTGAAATTGAAAGCATCATACAAATAACAAGTTACGTCATATTCACCCGTGAATGGGAGGAAATGCGCAAGTCTGTAGAAATCTACGGCATAACCTCTAAATGAAAAATAATACCCAGATCCTACTTGGTTTTGAGATTTTTCTATCACCCATTCTATTTCATTATAAGCAGAGAAATCGATAGTTCTCCAAGTCAAAGCTTGCTGTGTGCTAGAGAACTGAGGAAGAATCAAAGAATCCCATGACATTCCCATTTCATTCCAATCCCACGTATCAACATCTAATTCCAAAACTACCGGCATTCCAATCGGTACACCGCATTCGGTAGAATTCAGATTATCACCAAGATTAATTATATCGTCATCCATTTTCAGCTCATAAAAATTGTTTATGGCTTCAATCATGGAAAGGTTTTGTGTTGCTGTGTAATTCTGTCCGTTCTGTAGAGGAGCAATTACATTACCAAAATCTGAAACAGCCGCATCAACAAATGTTATGGTTCCGTTTAGCTTGGATGGGTTTACTGTTGAATAATAATAGTATGGGCCAGTAGCTTGCGGGGTAACGTCAAACGTTATAACACCACCAGTTGCTCCGTTATTACTAATTCCATCAGGATCAACCTGAGTCAGATTTATATCTTGTGTAACATAGAAATCAAACCCGGTTGTGTTTAAACTGAAGTTATACCTTTTGCCCCTGGTTAACTCTATTGCTGGATTAAATTGTGCAGAATTTGAAAATTTAAAAGCATCACCAGTTCCTCCAACTACAGTAACATCAATGCCTTCGACATTGTAATAGTTCATAGGTGCTTGGATTGACGTTGGAAACGTACGAGTTCCAAAAGCCCTTAAATCTTCAATGAAACCGAAATCGGGGTTGGTTTTAAAACTGATATTATTCCCAGATTCGACATCGCTTCTGTCAACAGTATCTACCCAGGCTTTAGTGTTGTAAATATTGTAGTATACACCTTCACCAGTGATGTCAATAATTCTGGCGTTTAGTGGGAGATATGATTGCTTCAGTCTTTGTTGTAAAGCAAAAAGTTTCAATAAGACATCCTCCTGGGTAAATGCAAAAGCCTCAGGAGTAATCGGATATCCAAACTCATCTGTTAGAGAAGAAGTAGTGTTGATGTCGTAATAAAGCCCAAATAAAGAAGTCTTTTTATATGTTCTCGATGGTATCAATGTGTTTTCCGAAGAAACGTCGAGAACATATTCGCCATCTGCGTTTGGTCCATAAGTTTGCTCCAGTCTGTATTTTCCAGTATTCTCGTTGTCCAAAACGTCCTCAATGAGAATGGTCTGATTTGGAGTTCTTGTGTTTGTATACTTATCGAGAAAAAGCTGTGTTTCTTGGAGTGGGGTTAAACTTACCTGTTTATAATTTAGATTTAACCAATACTCTTTTATTCTAAGGTCTTGATAACCAAAAAATTTAAGAGCTCCAATAAGCCCTTTGTAGCTACCTATATATGGGAAGATTTCTTCCCCTGCTACCATAAGCTCTTTCCTCTTTTCGTTTATCTCAATGTAGTTAGGTAAAGGTTCATTAGGATCATGCTCTCTAAGAATTGTGGAATCCTCAGCAAGAAATGCCCTTCCAAGATTTCGGGTCAAAACATCAAGTCTTTCATCGGCTCCGATGATTTGAGAATAGAAATCTATTTCAGCTACTTTTGCTGGGGAAGAACCTGTAATATCCTCAACAATCAATCTCCTTTGATAAACCTCAGCAGCTTGATCTGGAGCGTTAGTTGCAATATTTAGTTGCAATGCTCTCGACGGTGTAGCTGCCTCAACTGTATTAACATAACCACCTGCATAATAATCCGAAGAATCCTGGATTACCGGAATTGCAATATTTTGATAGTTGATTATAGCAGGATCCCCGCCAATTTCCGGGTCATTTTCAATTATTTTGTAGGTGAAAATAATGTTGCTTACATCAACATTTCCGTAAGTGTCGTCTTCCCATCTAGTTCTCCAGAGTGGATTTCCAGTTGCTCCAGTATTCCCAGTGTGCGGGAATCCAATAAACGGAGATCCAGTAACTGCATCCTTAAATTGCTGGATTATAAAAATTTGTTCGTTTTCATAAAGACCAGCAGAAACAGGTTCAAAATAAATATTGCCTCTAAAGTATCCACCAGGAAGATCTGTACAAATGGTTTCACAATAAACCATGTTACCGTTAGATACCGATGAAGTACCAACAAATCTAATTAGATTTAATGTGATTACTCCGGACGAAACTGAAGCTGAAAATATTTCCGCCAGAATTACGATGCCAGGTATCACATTCAATTTCAGAGTGATCTTTGCTCCCTGAATTAAACTTTCACTAACCGAATTTGCCCAAGAGGAAATGTCCAATCCATTCGCATCTACAGTGTTGATGTAAATTAAATTGCTGGACAAGTTAAAGAACGAGATCTTCCCAGCAGATGGAGTAGAGTTGTTCGAAGCAGTCT
>JACCDJ010210419.1_pt1 | contig 21953 bp, 23 predicted proteins | sample 7444481 | NCBI WGS metagenome assembly JACCDJ01 (sample SAMN15323435, study PRJNA562643) | freshwater metagenome | isolation source: river surface water | place: USA:Blue River Watershed | collected 2017-08-15 | reverse complement strand
ATAACAAACAGACGGAAGTGATTTTGTCTTTATGTATTGTGGTGTCCTACTTGGGTTGGGTTGCGGCACAGATTACCGCTCTAGGTTTAGTCTTTAACGTTTTATCTTATGATCTCATCAGTCAAGAGCAGGGGATGGTGATTGGTGCCGCGGTGGTGCTTCTCTACACTCTTTTTGGTGGTATGTGGTCTGTAGCGATTACGACTTTTATACAAATGATCATCATCATTTTGGGCCTTTTGGCTGTAGCTTGGATGGCTGGTGACATGGCTGGTGGTATAGATAAAGTGATTGCGAGTGCTCACGCAGCCGGTAAATTTGAGTTCTTACCGAAATGGGACCTGCTCGATATTGTGACGTGGGTGGGAGCCTTGGTAACGATGGGTCTGGGATCCATTCCTCAGCAAGATGTTTTTGCGAGGGTCAACTCCTCTAAAAATATTCGGGTGGCCGTTTGGGGGACGACATTGGGTGGTATTGCCTATTTCTTCTTTGCCGCCGTTCCATTGTTCTTGGCCTATTCAGCAACAATGATTAACCCTGAACTAGTGGCTAAATATTTAGGTCAAGATTCGCAATTAATCTTGCCGATGTTAATCCTGTACGAGATGCCTTTTTACATGCAGGTTATTTTCTTTGGGGCACTGATATCAGTCATTATGAGTACTGCCTCGGGTACTTTATTGGCGCCTTCGGTGACATTTTCAGAGAACATTCTTAAATCAGTCGTGCCTCATATGACTGATCGCCAGTTTTTATGGTCGATGCGCACCACTGTTGCAGTCTTTGCTTGTATCGTCACCTTCTATGCTGTGTACTCCGATGCATCGATTCATCATATGGTCGAACATGCCTACCGGATTACTCTTGCGGGAGCCTTTGTACCTTTAGCCGCTGGTCTATTCTGGAAAAAAGCGAGTAATTTAGGCGCTGCCCTTGCTATTACCTTTGGTTTGGGTGTATGGTTATTACTCGAGTTCACAAGTGTGGAGTTATGGGTGGATCCTCATCTGATTGGATTGGTCGCAAGTGCTATAGGTATGGTTTTGGGGACCTTAATGGTGCCACGTCAAGCACATCATCAAGAGGTGCATCATCATTAATATGTTCAAAAAGCTACTGCTTGTTTCTCTCGTTTTAACGGTGACTGCTTGCACTACTGTTAAAGAGGAGCCTGTAGCTGTGATCCCCTCAGGAGATACGCATTGGACATTAGAGTTCACCTGGTTGTACCGAGATCGCCCAACGCATAAGCAAACCTTCCAGTATGAAAGTCGTCGAGATTGTTTTGATGCGATGTATCAGATGCAAAAAGACGCTAGCAAAAAACGCTTTCATGCGGGAGCTGGTTTATGTACCAAGCTATTTGCTGATGGTCAAGAGCGTAACCATAACGATGTCCTCGGCAAGCGCTAAATTGCCCTGATTAGGGTTAAGGGCTTATGCGATTGGCCGGCTTAATAAGATCTTTTTTCTGATAACCTAAGGCAGCAGCGCGAGCTAATAAATCATTTTCTAAGGCTTGAGGTAGCTGTGCTTGTCTTGCAAGTATCCAAAAGAACTTGCCACTAGGCTCACCGATTAAAACCCATGAGTAATCGGGGGCCAAATCAATAATCCAGTAATCGCCATAAAAAGGACGGAAGAAAGAAACGCGTAATTGAGCGTTTTGACTACCCGGCACTACCTTTGCAATTCCTTTAGCTTCTTTTAGGCTGTGTTGCTTTTGACAGCGATTGATCACTTGAATATGTCCGTCATCTCGTAGACTGTAATTGGCAGTCACTATCAAACAGTCCTCATCTTCAAACCAATTGGGAAGGCGATAGATTTCATACCAGGTGCCTAGATATTTTTGTAAATCAACACTGGCAACTGTTTTTAATGGCGCAGTACTCTGGCGATAGACCGGTTGACTGGCGCAAGCTGCGAGTAAGAGGGTGCACAATGAGACTAAGATGGCGCGACCTAAAGAGTATCTATTTAATTGAGCAAATTTCATAGTTCAATCGTAAACTATTTTTTATGAAAAAAATTAAAGTTTGGGATTTACCCACACGTCTGTTTCATTGGCTATTGGTGATTTCAATGGCTATCACGATGATTTTGATTCATATTGATGGTCTATGGATCGATTGGCATGCGCGTTTGGGTTATTTGATACTGGCTTTGATGACTTTTCGTTGGCTGTGGGGCTTTTGGGGTAGTCAGTATGCGCGCTTTAGTCAATTTTTAAAGTCGCCCCAAGAGACTTACCAATATATTCAACAAAAAGATCCTGCGACAAAACCGGGCCATAATCCCCTTGGAGCTTGGTCTGTGATGGCCCTGTTGCTATCGATCACCATACAGGCGCTCACGGGCTTATTTATGACAGATGAAATTGCCTTCAATGGCCCCTTGTATGCCTATGTATCGAGTACTTGGGTCGACTATTTCATCTGGGTGCACCATCAAAATCAATATGTTTTGATGAGCTTGATTGCATTACATCTGGGCGCAATCTTTTATTATCAAGTGATCAGAAAAAAGGACCTCATAGGTCCTATGCGACATGGCTATCAAGAAGTGGATGAGCGGCACTTAGCTGCTGATGATCATTGGCGCTTACGCAGCCGAGCGCTCATCATTTTTCTAATGAGCGCTCTCGTTTATTTTTATTTCTTTCTATAGTTATCGTGACAAGCTTTACAGGTTTGACCTGCCGCTGCGAATGCTTTTTTAATAGATTCGAGATTACCTGATTGTGCTGCGGTATTGAGGTCTGCTACTGCTTTTTGCATTTTATCGGCGCCTGCTTTGAATTTATCGGTTTCTTTCCAGATCTCAGGTTGAGAGCGACCTCCTTCAGTACCAGGACCAAATGCTTGCCAAGGTAATGCAGCCATCGTGTTGACGATAGCAGCATTCGCAATCACTTCATCTTTGTTATAAGGTTTTTCACCTTTAACGACTGCGCCAATTCTGGAAAAATGCGCACCCATGACGGCAAAACTACCTTTGCGGTAATTGATGGCATCTTCACTTTTTGCAAATTGTGCATAGCTGGTCAGTGGACTGAGGGTAAGAGTTCCCAAAAGACTAGCCAAAAGAATTTTTCTCATTTTTTCTCCTTTGATATGTGTAAACAACACATTCACTTTACTCCTGTATGGAGAAAATATCTTGAATCTTCTAGTGTGATGATTTTTAATAAAAAATCATACGTAGTGGTACAAGAATGATGTCAATCAACCAGTAGCTAGCACCCATTAGAGGGAACATCCAATATTGGCTGATCAGTCCGCTAATTACTAAGGCCAGTACCACGAAAAAACCGTAAGGCTCAATTCGGGCAAAGGGAACGGCCCATTTCCAAGGTAATAAGCCGGTCATGATGCGCCCGCCATCGAGGGGTGGTAGTGGGAATAAATTAAATGCAAACATCACGACGTTGACCAAAATACCTGCCTGACACATTTCAATAAAGAAACGTTCTTGGACTGAATTACCCAATAGAAGGATGTATGCAATGCCCCACAGAACAGCCTGAAAAAAATTAGAACCTGGGCCCGCTAAGGCGACCCATATCATGTCTCGCTTAGGATGATTTAAGTTGCCAAAACGCACAGGTACGGGTTTGGCATAGCCAAACAAGAAAGAACCTGCCGTGGCGAGATACAGTGCTGTCGGTATTAATAGAGTGCCAACGGGATCAATATGTTTGATGGGGTTGAGTGTGACTCGGCCTAATTGATAGGCGGTATCGTCGCCCAATAACTTGGCGCTATAGCCGTGAGCTGCCTCGTGCAAGGTGATCGCAAAAATAACAGGGATTGCATAAATGGCAATCGTTTGAATAATGTCATTCATGTTCATGAGGGTTGTGGGCCCACTTCATAGCCGGCCTCTTCAATCGCTTTTTGTAGTTCAGCGTTGGTGAGTGCGGAGTCGACTTGGACTGTCTGGGCCCCAATATCGGTCTCAACCTTAGCTTGCGGATCAATGGCGAGAATAGCTTTTTGAATGGCTTGGGTGCAATGACCACAATTCATGCCAGACACTTTAAATATTTTCATAACTGAGTCCTTACTGATAGACATCAATGCAGCAAACCGTAATAGCCTTATTATCGAACTTATGAGTCAATTAGTCACCTTAAAAATTGATGGTATGACCTGCGCGTCCTGTGTAAGCCGTGTAGAAAAAGCTTTGCAAAAAACATCTGGTGTGCAAGCTGCAAGCGTTAATTTGGCTACAGAAAAAGCGCAAATACGTATCGAAGATGGTTGGGATCAGGCGCCGCTGGATTTGATCAAGGTGATTGAGCGCACGGGTTATGAAGCCCATCTGCCCAATATGCCATCTAAAGTCAAAAAGCCATGGTTCGATTTGCATGGGACTTGGGCATTAGGTTTAGCTATCACTTTGTCGCTACCTTTAGTGATGCCAATGATCTTCATGCCATGGTGGGGGCATGACGCGATGTTGCCCGCAAGTACTCAATGGCTCTTAGCGACCCCTGTGCAATTTATTTTGGGAGCACGCTTTTATCGTGCCGGCTGGAAGGGTTTGATGGCGGGTTCTGGCAATATGGACTTGCTAGTAGCTATAGGAACAACAGCCGCCTATTTTTTGAGTTTGTATCACTGGTGGATTTTGGGCTCGGATAGTACTCATTTATATTTTGAGAGTTCGGCTGTAGTCATCACTTTGGTGATGTTGGGTAAATGGCTGGAGTCACGTGCGAAACAAAAAACGACACAAGCGATTACTGCCTTACAAGCTTTATCACCCGTGACAGCACGGTTGATTGCATCAGATAGCGATCAATCTGAGGAGCAATATCAAGAGCTACCCATTGCACAAATCTTACCTGCGGATCGTCTGATTGTTTTACCAGGCGAGCGTATTCCTGTGGATGGCAGGATCTTAGAGGGAGAATCTTCTTTAGATGAAGCCATGCTCACCGGTGAAGCTGATTTAATCACTAAGCGAGTGGGTGATACTGTGTACAGCGGCTCAATCAACACAGTCGGTCGTCTCATTATCCTTGCTGAACATGTGGGACAAGACACCTTACTGGCTAAGATGATTCAGATGGTTGAAGATGCGCAGGCTCAAAAAGCGCCAATACAGCGCCTTGTTGATCGCATTAGTGCTATTTTTGTGCCAACTGTCATTGTGATTGCGCTACTCACATTCATCACTCATATTTTCATGGGCCGTGACCTTACAGTAGCTCTCATCAATGCTGTAGCGGTCCTCGTGATTGCATGTCCTTGCGCATTGGGTTTGGCAACACCGACAGCCATCATGGCAGGTACAGGTTTGGCAGCTAGACGTGGTGTATTCATTAAAGATGCTCAGGCTTTGGAGCTCGCTCATCGGATTGAATTAGTTGCTTTTGATAAAACGGGAACTCTGACTTTGGGTCGACCTCATATACATGAGACTTATATCAATGATGAGCATGCCCAGCAAGCAATATCCATCTTATACGCCATGCAATCTGCCAGTGAACATCCATTAGCGAAGGCGACTTTGGCATGGATCAAAGAAAAAAATCTGACTAAAGATATAGTCAGTATTAAAGAAATAACAACATTACCAGGGCAGGGGGTGCGTGCTGAACTTGATAGTGGTGAGCGTTATGCCTTACTCGGTTATCAACAAGCTCAGGAGTTAGTGCCTGGTATTTCAAATCAAGCTATCGTTGAGCATGCTTTGAAGCAAGGATTATCTATGGCTTGCTTATTAGATTTGACGGCAGAAAATTCTTCGAAATTACTGGCAGTCTTAGTATTTGATGATGAGATTAAATCCACAGCTAAAACGACTGTTACACAGCTCAAGGAGCTAGGTATTCGGGTGGTGATGATTTCTGGTGATCATCTCAGTAGTGCAAAGCGTGTGGCGCATGCAGTCGGCATTACTGAAGTCTATGCCCCGGTATTACCTGATCAAAAAGCACATCAAATTGAAGATCTCAAATCAAAAAATCAGATAGTTGCCATGGTGGGTGATGGCATTAATGATGCACCGGCTCTGGCGGCGGCGGATGTTGGTATTGCTATGTCTACTGGAACGGATATTGCTGTGCATACCGCGGGTATAACGGTGATGCGCGGTGATCCACTTTTGGTGGTTGAAGCGATCGATATTTCAAAGAGAACATGGCGCAAAATTCAACAAAATCTCTTTTGGGCATTTATTTATAACTTGATTGGTATTCCACTAGCGGCTATGGGCTATTTGAGCCCTGTTATCGCTGGAGCGGCCATGGCTGCATCGAGTGTGAGCGTCGTGAGTAATGCGCTCTTATTGAGGGCGCGCCGTTTTTGAGCGACGTAAGCGGTTAATTAAGAAAAATAGTAGTGCCACCACCGGTGCAGCAATACCCCCGGCTAACTCTGGGGAAACATCATAGCCGCCTGCTTTCAGACCTTTGAGCATGTAGATAAAAAGACTCACAGCATAATATGTCAGCACTAGGACAGACAGGCCTTCCACAGTCTCTTGTAAGCGCAATTGTAGTTTTGCCCGTTGATCCATACTCATGAGTAGTTTTTGAGTTTGCTCTTCATTCACATACTCGATACGCGTTCTGAGAGTTTGGGTCGTCCGTGCAATCCGATCCGATAAATCACGCAGACGTTTTTGAGTCCACAAGCAGGTACTCATAGCAGGCTGAAAACGTCTATCCATGAATTCAGAGAGAGTTTGAACACCGGGTACAGGACTTTCATTGAGCTCCTGTAAATTTTTTTCTACTAATTGGCTATAGGCATCTGCAGCAGTAAAGCGTAGACCATGATCGGAAATCCATTGTTCAGTGCGTGATGCGAGTGCTGATAGGGTCGCTAAGAATTGACCATCTCGCTCTGTCTGAATCCCTTGTTCTTGATGCAGGCTGGCGATATCTTTAGAAATTTGTGAGAGCTCTTTTTCGGCTTGTTTAAGGGGTAGTGAGAGACTTTTAGCTAGAGGAAAGGCAATCATTGCCGCCATACGATAGGTTTCAACTTCAATGATGCGACGTGCAATACGACCTGCTTGGCGTGAGCCAATACCTAGATTAGGGACTAAATAAGAGATATAACCATCATCATTAATTTGCAGGTCTGTCCATAACTGAGCTCTTTGGCTTGTCAGAATATGGCTACCTAATAGGGTGTTGTTATTGAATAAGGGCGCGATTTCAATGGCATCAGCAACCAAGCCACGATCTTCGAATGCAATATCAAGAGCTGCAATTCTCAGCCCACCAGACATTTCCGGAGCTTGTAGCCCCAGTTCTTGAAAACAGGCGGCTACTCTTTGAAGAATTCTCTGACGTGACTGAATATGGGGTTCATTGATCAAACTCTCTTGCTGAACCATGACTGAGATCGAGGCGAATTCACCATGCAATTCCCACTTCAATATGATTCTTTGTGGTGACGGTTCGATTTCTAGAATTCGAAAAGACTGACCATGATGAGGGTCGATATTGATCTTTAAAGCTTCAGAAAGCTGATTGATCCAATATAGTTGTGCTTGTCTTGTGGCGTCATCAATTAAAAAAGCTTGGCTGAAAACACGATCTCTTGGCCACAGGGCAACAGGTGGTCTTGCATGAACTTCTTCATGCAAGACGCTGCGTAGTGGATGATCGTATTCACGCATACTTATTATTTATAGGTAACTAACTCGATGCCCTCTTTTTGCATGATACGACTAATGACGGGTAGTGCAGCAATTTCTTGTACGTAGGTCCAGTAGTTTGCATAATCCTGTGGATTGATACGTGCTAGTCCTGCCCAACGAATAAATGCTAGCGCGTAACAATCTGCACCAGTGAGTTGATTGCCAGCAATAAATTGTTTGCCTTTCACTAAAGCATCGATTTCAGCTAGATATGATTTGAATTGTTCTAGTGCAGTTTCTTTAACTGCAGCCTTACTATCTTCTGTGGCAAAGCGTTCTGGACGGAAGACGCGAGTAAAGGTGGGGTGCACGGTGTTATTCATCCAAGCCAGGGTAGATAGTACTTCTGCACGGGCCATAGCTTCTGTCGGTAAGAGGCGAGCTTGTGGAAATTGATTGTTTAAAAAATCAATAATCGCCATCACTTGTGTCACAAGTTTTCCATCCACAATCAAGGCTGGTACTTGGCCGCGAGGATTAATCGCTTGATATTCAGGTTTGAGTTGTTCCCCATTACGTAGATTGATCAGGGTGCTTGTGAAGTCTTGACCCGTTTCACGAATCAGTTCCAAAGCCACATGTGGCACAAAAGAACAGGTGCCGGGGGCGTAATATAGATGTAGTTGCATGTCTGTCTCCTTTTGATTAGTGTTGTGAGTATATGACGATTTCAATTGAGCAATTACCTGTGATCAATGCCTATGAGCTGCGTTCACGATTACGTCGAGGACCGCTAGAACATAAAGGTCATGGTGGTCGTGTTGTGATAGCGGGTGGCGCCAACGGTATGCAAGGAGCCATTCTGCTCGCTGGCCGCGCGGCACTACATATGGGGGCAGGCTGGGTTCATCTTCAAACCGTTGATGACGCAACTGCTTTACTCCATGAACAAGCTGAACTCATGATTCGTCAATGGCAGCCCAGGGAACTCTTGCAAGATGCGGCAGATGTTTATGCGGTGGGCCCTGGTTTAGGTCAATCTGCCCGTGCCTATGAGCTTTTGAGGGAAGCATTAAGCTTACCCCAGCCCCTAATTTTGGATGCTGATGCACTTAATCTGTTGGCGGTGCATGAGGATAGTATGCGCATGCTCCAGGCTCGCACAACCACAACGATTTTGACACCACATCCTGGCGAAGCGGCTCGTCTGCTAGGTTGCCAAGTGGCTGATATTCAAAATAAGCGACTTCAAAGCTTGCATACTTTAGTGCAAAAAACCAATGCCCATGTAGTGCTAAAAGGTCATCAAACTCTAGTGGCAGGACCTCAACGACCCGCTCAGGTATGTGTGCAAGGCAATTCTGGAATGGGTATTTCTGGCATGGGAGATGTTTTGACTGGCATATTGGCCGGTATTATTGCCCAGGCCAAGTATCATCAGCTCTCTATTGAGGAGGCTTTATTGCTGGCCGTCCAAATTCACGCTATGGCCGCCGATTCCCTAGTGCAAAAAGGCATAGGCCCATTAGGTTTAACCCCGAGTGAGGTGATTCTAGAAGCCCGCTATTTGATAAATGTCAAATCGAGTTAAATTTCATGGGATAATGCATCATTCGCTATTTTTTATGGGAGCTAATGATGAATGAGTGGCATTCCGAGTCGAAAGACGAAATCAACAAGAAAATTATCACAATGATTGTGATGTTAGCCATCGCAACATGCTTGGCGATTTTGTTTGCTCTGGCAGCAGCCCATATCGGTTACGTACTGTAACTCGCTAGCACATAAAAAAATACCGCCTTTTCAGGCGGTATTTTGTTTTGTAGCTCAATAATCCAGTATTGGATTTATTTAGATTACTGCTCTCTCACCCAAGTTTGAGTGCGACCAATCAAAGAAATACCGATAAAGCCACGTACCTCTAATTTTTTACCATCTTCGGTAGCGACTTTCACTTTGTAAATTTTTCCTTCTTTAGGATCTAAGATCTCACCACCGGACCAGTGGCCTGCCTTGTCCTTTTTGAGACCCGTCATGATTTTCATACCAACAATCGGTTGATCTTTACGATGATCGGTACAGGCATTGCAATGTGTCAATGGCTTCTCATTAGGGTTGGGGAAGGTTTGCATGATGGTACCTTGCAGTACGCCACCTACTTCTTCAACTTTCACAATTGAACGTGCCTGACCTGTTTTGTCATCTATCGTTTTCCACTGACCAATCACTGGGTCGGCAGCTTGGGAAAATGCAGCTTGGCTGAAGCCACCGATGGCAATGGCCAAGGCGCCTGCTATCACTAAGTTTGTTTTTAAAGATTTCATATAAGCCTCCTCGTTTTTCGTAAGCATAGGGGCAGCTGATTTTTTTTGCTAGTGAGTACTTTCCATTAATGAAAGTGAGGGCATCACTCACTAGGGCTAGTGTGCTAGCGGACTTGAGATAGCCTAGCTAGTAAATGAGGTAAGAAAATTTCCGTAATCAGAATGGGGTGACCCCGTAAAGAGTAGACCGTGCGACGCGCCCAACCCAAATTTTTAAAGTAACTGATTTGACGCTGCAAAATGGGGGGATTCTTTTTGTTAAAAAGCACTCCACCTAAGGGTTTGCTTCCTAGTTGTAGGATCTCACGATTAACGCCTGTTGAGCTAGCGGTCGGTAAAATGCTGCGCGCTAATACCAAGGGTTCATCTTCTGCCACTGATAGGTAGACTTCGCGTACACGAGCTCGCTGAAGTTGAGCTTGGAGAAGGCTGGCTTCATGGGCTTGTACAGTTTGTCGGCCGTCATGAAGCACTTGAACCTCAATTTTCTGACCGAGCGTTTCTTGTAAACGTTCGGTCAGAGAGTATGGGTAATTCAACCAATCACGCCAAACTCGAGGCACTTGTTGCAAGTGAGCATGAGTTAGATCTTGCCAGCTACGATCTAATCCGTACTTCATAAGCCAATTTAGTTGCTAAAGCTGCGTTTCTGACCTGATGACTGACCTGACTTACCCGATTGCATAAAGCGCGGACCCTTGGGTTTGCCAAAGCCACCCGATTTTTTTGCTTCGCGGTGTTGTCCAAAAGATTTACCACCACGCTTATCGCCGGGGCGATGCATTGGCTTTTTCGGTTTTTCTTTAGGCTCTAAGCCCGGAATAATTTCAGCCTGGAGTGGTTGTTTGGTGTAGTGCTCAATCGCACGTACTTTGACGCGCTCGCGATGTTCAGCCAATGTAATGGCTACACCACTACGACCGGCACGACCGGTACGACCGATACGATGCACGTAATCTTCAGCTTTCATGGGTAGGCCAAAGTTGATCACATGAGTAATCGTTGGAATATCTAAGCCGCGGGCTGCTACATCAGTCGCAACTAGAATTTTTGTCTGACCTTTACGTAATGACATGAGGCGACGATTGCGAACCGCTTGTGGCATGGCGCCATGCAAGGCAGTAGCAGAGTGACCTGCGGCACGTAATTGATCGGCAATCATTTCGCTGTCTACTTGAGTGCTAGCAAAAACTACTGCTTGTTCCATCGTCGGATCGGAGAGCCAATGATTGAGGAGGGCATGTTTATGCGATACACCATCAGCCCAATGCAAAGTTTGAGCAATATTTTCATGCTTATCTTGGGCGCTAGCTAATTCAATACGTTGCGGTGCTTTCATGAGGCTCTCAGCCAGTTGCATGATTCTAGGTGCAAAAGTAGCAGAGAACATCAGAGTTTGCTGACGCTCAGAACATAATGCGTGGATAGCTTCGATGTCTTCTTGGAAGCCAAGGTCCAACATACGATCTGCTTCGTCAGCGACTAAATATTGCACTTTATTTAAGCGAATAGCGCGACTGTCATGTAAATCAAGCAAGCGACCCGGTGTGGCAACGACTAGGCTGGCACCTCTAATTTGTGCGATTTGTTTGCCATAGGGCATGCCGCCCATGATGGTTGCAATACGAATTCCTTTGCAAAACTTCACTAAATTAATAGCATCATTAGCTACTTGTTGGGCGAGTTCACGAGTTGGGCATAAAACGAGTACCTGGGGTTCTGCACGACCAGGAACTGGTTTGTTATTCGGGTTTTTTGCCAATAACTGATGGAGTAAAGGCAAGAGAAAGGCAGCCGTTTTGCCGCTACCTGTTTGGCTGCTGACCATCCAATCACCGCCTTCGAGAGCGTGCGGAATAATCTGTGCTTGAACAGGTGTAGGGGTTGTAAATCCAAGAGCCTCAGTGGCTTGGAGCAATGGCTGGGCAAGACCCAGATCCTTAAATGTCATGGTCATATCATCTGCGCTAGCGGTCTAGCGCCCTTTTTTGTGTGCGATCTATGGGCATCGACCTACAGACAAAAAAGATTGAAGTATGAGTTCAGAGAACTTATGACTGGGGACGATGTTTCAAACTACCCCGCTATTATGCCACACTTCGGTATTAAAATGTTGCATTGCAAGAATACAAAGCCACAGTACCCAGATTTGTCAGGGAGCCGTGAGTCAGCTTTGATAAGATGCACAGGTTTAAATACCCACCCATTTTGGAGAGAATATGAGCTTAAATAATGTGAGTCCAGGTTCAAAAGCCCCTGATCAGTTCAACGTCATCATTGAAATTCCAATGAATGCTGATCCAGTGAAATATGAAGTCGATAAAGAATCTGGTGCAATTTTTGTGGATCGTTTTATGGGCACAGCAATGCATTACCCATGTAACTATGGCTATATTCCACAAACATTGTCACAAGACGGAGATCCTGCCGATGTGCTCGTGATTACTCCATTTGCCTTACCTCCAGGGGTTGTTGTGACATGCCGTCCTTTGGGTGTCTTGAATATGGATGACGAGTCTGGTGGTGACGCCAAATTGGTGGCTGTCCCGACCGAAAAAATTCTGCCTTTGTATAACCATATCCAGAAGCTAGAAGATTTGAACCCCTTAGTGACTCAACAAATTCAGCACTTCTTTGAACACTACAAAGATCTTGAAAAAGGTAAGTGGGTCAAAGTGAAGGGTTGGGATGGTATTGAGGCCGCGAAGAAAGAAGTGGTCGAGAGTATTGAGCGTTATAAGAGCGGTCAATAAAGTCAGCCTAGCGGGAGTTCTTAGGAATTCTTAGCATCAGGATGGAGGCAATGGGATAATAAAACCATGCCTCCATTTTTTATTGCTTGCTCACAATCGAACCCTGTCCTTGGAGATTTTGCGCAGAATGCGCAATTGATCTTAGCTGCCGCGCAAAAAGCGCACGAGCAATCAGCTAAAGTCCTAGTCACCCCTGAGCTATCGCTCACAGCCTATCCTCCAGAAGATTTATTACTCAGAGAATCATTTATTGCGGCATCTGATGCAGCATTAAAAAAGCTCACTCTGGATTTGGCAAAGTTTAAAGATCTACATGTCTTGGTGGGTCATCCCCATCGGAGTTCACAAGGTTTGCAAAATTGTGTGAGCGTTTTGCTAAATGGGCAAGTGATCACACGTTACGCTAAACAGAAATTACCTAATCACGAGGTCTTTGATGAGGTCCGATATTTTGTCCCTGGGAATGAGGCTTGTGTATTTGAGGTCGAGGGTAGGCGTCTAGGCATCATTATTTGTGAAGATGCTTGGCATAGTGGCCCGGCAGCACAAGCAAAACACCAGGGCGCCGAGATTTTATTAGTGCCTAATGCCTCTCCTTATCACATGGAAAAGCAAGGAGTACGTCAGGCGGTCATTCAAGCGCGCTCTTTGGAGTTGAATATACCCGTCGTGTATGTCAATGCAGTCGGGGGGCAGGATGAATTAGTCTTTGATGGCGGGTCATTTTCCCTTGATCAAAAAGGTCAGCTCATTGCCCGTCAGGCTTCATGGGTTAATGCCGATTATTTGCTGGAATGGCAGGCACATGGAGCCTGCGGTGACATTCATCCTGTAGCGCAGTCCGTGGAGCAAGATGTCTACAGTGCTCTAGTCTTAGGTGTACGTGATTATGTAAGCAAGAATGGTTTTCCGGGCGCCATCATTGGACTATCAGGCGGTGTTGATTCCGCTTTAGTGCTTGCCATCGCTGTCGATGCGCTGGGTGCTGACCGTGTACGGGCAGTCATGATGCCCTCGCGCTACACCGCAGATATCAGTTGGATCGATGCGCGAGAGATGGCCAAACGTCTTCAAGTCCAATATGACGAATTAGCGATTGCTCCTATGGTCGATGCTTTTGAGGCTTCTTTGGCTGAGGAGTTCAAATCATTACCGGTGGATGCCACTGAAGAAAATATTCAGGCACGTATTCGTGGTACTTTGTTAATGGCACTATCTAACAAAAGTGGTCGAATTGTCCTCACCACTGGCAATAAAAGTGAGATGGCCGTGGGATATTGCACCCTCTACGGGGATATGGCCGGGGGTTTTGCGGTGATTAAGGATGTAGCCAAAACCTTGGTCTATCGTCTTTGCCATTACCGTAACGCAATCGCTCCTGTTATTCCTGAGCGCATCATCACACGGCCCCCATCTGCGGAGTTAAGGCCTGATCAAAAAGATCAGGATAGTTTGCCCCCTTACGATATTCTTGATGCGATTGTTGAGCGCTATATGGAACAAAATGAGGCGATAGATACGATCATTGCGGCAGGATATGCTCAGGAAGATGTTGAAAAAGTGACTCGTCTCATTAAGATCAATGAGTACAAGCGTCGCCAGGCCCCGATTGGTGTCAGGATTACCGCTCGAGCCTTTGGCCGTGATTGGCGTTACCCCATCACGAATCGTTTTCGGGCATAGTGAACTTATGCCTGCGATTCGGTATGATTGATAAAAAGGAGATTGATATGAAACAAATTACCGCTGTAATTAAGCCATTTAAGTTAGATGAAGTGCGTGAGGGTTTGGCTGATTTGGGTGTAACAGGTCTCACGGTGACAGAGGTCAAAGGTTTCGGTCGTCAAAAAGGTCACACTGAGCTTTACCGTGGTGCTGAGTACGTTGTGGATTTCTTGCCTAAGGTCAAAGTTGAGGTTGTGGTAGCTGATGATCGTGTAGAAGCTGTGATTGACTCAATCGTGAAATCAGCGCATACCGGCAAGATTGGTGACGGTAAGATTTTTGTAACACCTGTAGAGCAGGTGATTCGTATTCGTACTGGTGAGACGAACGAGTCAGCTATTTAAGTAGGGCACGTTTTATTGAATCAGCCAATGCCCTGCAAAGGCAATAAACAGTAAACCGGTACCACCTAATACAGCGCTGTAGATCGCGGGCCTCTGACTGAGGCCCGTTGCTATTTTCTGACCCAAGATAATTAAGCAGCTCAGGTAAGCGATGCTAACAATTTGTAGAACCACGCCTAATATCAAGAATGAGAGGGCGGGTTGAGAATAGCTTGGGTCTACAAACTGTGTAAAAAATGAAATGAAAAAGGCAATCGCCTTGGGATTGGTGAGCGATAAAGTGAGTGCCGTTCGAAGGGCGGGTGTATTGACTGCCCAAGATCTCGATGTTGCTGGCGTTTTAGCTTGAAGTTTTTGATAGGCGCTCAATAGCAGTTGTAGACCTATGAAGCCCAAATAAAGGGCACCTAGCCAACGTACGATGGCATAGACGCCAGGCGCGTAACTCATCAGAGACGCTGAGCCTAATGCTGCTAGGATCATTAATACAGTATCGCCCAGCACAATGCCAGCAGCAGCTGCCCAAGCCCGCGCGCGATTTTGGCTTAATGCTTGAGCGAGTACATATAAAGAGTTAGGCCCGGGTAAAAGCACGATAAAAATCGTGCCTAGAAGATAACTCGAGAAATTCAGGACGCCGAAGGTGTGAAGACCTTCCATCAGACGTCCTGAAAGTGATTAAGCAAGGCTTTCTAGATAACGTTGCGCATCAAGCGCAGCCATGCAGCCCGTTCCTGCAGATGTGATTGCTTGGCGATAGATGTGGTCTTGCACATCGCCTGCTGCAAAAACACCAGGAATATTCGTGGCAGTCGCATTACCACTTAAGCCAGAGCGAGTTTTGATATAACCGTTTTCCATATCAAGCTGGCCCACGAATAAATCGGTATTGGGTTTATGACCAATCGCCACGAAGATGCCTTTGAGAGCAATTTCTTTTTTCTGGCCATTAGCATGCGCAAGGCGCACCCCTGTGACGCCGCTTTGATCGCCTAATACTTCATCAAGCGTACTATGCCATTCGATCGCCACTTTACCTTCGGCAACCTTGGCCATGAGGCGATCAATCAGGATAGGTTCAGCGCGGAACTTATCGCGACGATGAATAACAGTGACCTTATTGGCAATACCTGCTAGATAGAGGGCTTCTTCGACCGCCGTGTTACCGCCACCAATCACGCAGACATCTTGATTGCGATAGAAGAAACCATCACAGGTTGCACATGCCGATACACCTTTGCCCATAAAGGCTTCTTCACTCGGTAAGCCTAGGTATTGGGCAGAAGCACCCGTGGCAATAATCAGAGAATCACAAGTGTAAGTGCCAGCATCACCGATCAGTTTGATGGGCTTTGCAGTCAGTTCAGCGGTATGAATATGGTCAAAAATAATTTCTGTTTTAAAGCGCTCTGCATGCTCTAAAAAGCGTTGCATGAGTTCTGGACCCTGCACACCATGTGGATCGGCCGGCCAGTTCTCAACCTCGGTCGTGGTCATTAATTGACCGCCTTGGGCCAAGCCTGTAATTAAGGTGGGGCTCAGGTTCGCGCGGGCTGCATAAACGGCCGCGGTGTAGCCTGCTGGGCCCGAACCAAGAATTAGTAGTTTTGAGTGTTTAGTCGTAGTAGTATTCATAAGCACATTATAAGAGTGCTGACGTTTTTTGTTGATTACAATCTAACGAATATGGCACGAATAACACCTTCTACCCAGTCTAGCTCTGGAACTTCTATAAAAACTGAAGCAGAACAACGTTTTGCTCGTTTAGTCTGGGAGGTTAAGTGGTTAGCCTTTATGGCTTTGACCGTCGCCTTGTTTGCCATTCTATTTACTTACAGCAAAACTGACCCCGCTTGGTCACACGCCAATCAAGTAGCAACAATTTCTAACCTTGGTGGCCGCGTAGGTGCTTGGATTGCGGACTTGATGTTATATGTTTTCGGTGCCTCAGCTTATTGGTGGGTGATTTTGCTATTGCGCCGTGCAGTGAGAGGCTGGCAAGAGCTTAATGCTTTGAAGTTGCCCGGTCAGTCATTGGCTCCTGAACCTTTTTGGCCTCGCTTTTTCGGTTTTGGTCTGACACTGTTTTCGTCGATGTGTCTCGAGTCGATTCGGATGCACAGTATGACGATGGATTTACCAAGACCACCTGGCGGTGTTTTAGGTGAACTCTTCGGGGATCCTTTACAGATGGCGATAGGCTTTACTGGCTCCACCTTATTATTACTTGTCACTCTGGCGATCGGCTTATCTTTATTCTTAAGATTCTCATGGTTAAGCTTGGCGGAGCAGATGGGGCGCCAGTTGGAATTGTTATGGCGTCGTGTTCGTGAGCGTCGTGAATCTGAGGCTGATCGAAAAATTGGTGAGGTAGCCGCAGAGGAGCGTGAAGAGCACGTTGAAGAAGAGCGAGTAAAGATTGAAGATGCACCACCGGTACCCATCTATCGGGCGCCGCTAAAGGTTATTAAAAGCGAACGAGTAGAGCGTGAAAAACAGCAACCGCTCTTTGCAGAAATGGCGGATACGGCATTGCCACCCCTTTCTTTATTGTTAGAACCCCCTGAAGTGAAAGCTGAATCGATTTCTGCAGACACTCTAGAGTTCACTTCACGTTTGATTGAGCGAAAACTCAAAGAATTTAATGTGGAGGTCAAGGTCATCTCAGCCCATCCAGGGCCGGTGATCACCCGTTATGAAATTGAGCCTGCGGTGGGTGTTAAAGGCAGTCAGATTGTTAATTTGCAAACCGACCTCTCACGTGCTCTTGGGCTTGTCAAAGTGCGTGTCGTTGAAACAATTCCGGGTAAAACCTGTATGGGCATTGAGTTGCCTAACCCCAATCGTCAGTCTGTTTATCTCTCTGAGATTTTGGGCTCGCGGGTATACAACGATAGCCATTCTTTATTGACTTTATCTTTAGGTAAAGACATCGCTGGTTTACCCATCGTTGCAGACCTCGCCAAGATGCCCCATTGCTTGGTGGCCGGTACGACGGGTTCAGGTAAATCGGTCGGTATTAATTCGATGATCTTATCTTTGCTCTACAAAGCAAAGGCAGATGAGGTGCGTTTGATCATGATTGATCCGAAGATGCTCGAGATGTCGGTATACGAAGGTATCCCTCATCTTTTGTGTCCGGTCGTCACAGATATGAAGCAGGCTTATAACGCTCTTAACTGGGCCGTCAATGAGATGGAGCGACGCTATAAGCTGATGAGTAAGTTTGGGGTACGTAATTTGGCTGGTTTTAATAAAAAGATCATGGAAGCCGAAGAGCGGGGCGAGCATTTATATAACCCATTTAGTTTGACGCCAGACGATCCAGAGCCTTTGCATAAGGCGCCATTGATCGTGATTGTGATTGATGAGCTCGCTGATCTGATGATGGTAGTTGGTAAGAAGATTGAAGAATTGATTGCGCGCATTGCGCAAAAAGCACGTGCTGCAGGTATCCATTTAGTTTTAGCTACCCAGCGTCCGAGCGTCGATGTTATTACGGGCTTAATCAAAGCCAATATTCCGACTCGTATCTCATTTCAGGTGAGTGGCAAGATTGATAGCCGCACCATTTTGGATCAACAAGGCGCGGAGAGTTTATTGGGTATGGGGGATATGTTGTATATGGCTCCTGGTAGTGGTCTGCCCATGCGTGTACATGGTGCTTTTGTGACAGATGAAGAAGTGCATGCGGTGGTTAGTTGGCTCAAAGAGAAAGCCGGCGAGCCTAAGTACATTGACAGTATCTTGGAGCCGCAAAGTGAGTCAGATGCCGTGGGCGGTGCAGAGGCTAGTGGAGAGGCCGATCCGCTGTACGACGATGCCGTCAAAATTGTTCTGGAGAACAAGCGCGCTTCGATTTCTTTAGTACAACGCCATTTGCGCATTGGTTACAACCGTGCCGCACGTATTCTTGAGGATATGGAACGTGCTGGCTTGGTTTCAAAGATGGGTAGCAACGGTAACCGAGATATTTTGGTCAAAGGACCAGAGCACTAATTCATGCCTCAATTGATTATTTGGCTTATTAGCCTTGTTGCCCTATTCAGCGCTTCTGTAAAAGCTCAAACTCAAGCAGATGGCATTACCCAGCTCAAACAATTTTTATCTCAAGTGCAGTCCGCTGAAGGCGAGTTTGAGCAACAGCAATTAAGAGCTCCCCGAGCGGGTGAAGATAAGCCCAAAGTACTGCGTAAAAGTTCGGGGCGTTATGTATTCAAGCGCCCTGGACAGTTTCTTTGGGAGACACAAAAACCATTTGCACAAAAAGTGATATCCAATGGTCAACAGATCTTGATCTGGGACCCAGATTTAAATCAATTGAGCATCCGCCCGATTGCTAGAGGTTTAGCAGCGAGTCCTGCGGCTCTGCTATTTGGTGAGCAAGCTTTAGAAAATAACTTTGATCTCATCTCCGGTGGTGAAAAAGGGGGCATGCAGTGGGTTGAATTAAAGCCCAAAGGTGATGCCGCTGCAGTACAAAATTATGTACGCCTCGGTTTGGGTTTCAGTGATGGCCTACCTCGTGCTTTAGAGCTACATGACAATTTTGGAGTAGTCACCATCATCGGACTAGGTAAAATGAGAATCAACATCAATGTGGAGGCTCAACAATTTAAATTTGAGCCTCCCAAAAACGCAGAAATTCTTAAGTTAAATCAGTAGTACTAGACCAGCCCAAGCCCTTATATGATTGATATTCAGCTCCTTAGAAAAGATTTAGATGGCGTTGCCCAGCGTTTAGCTGCTCGTAAGTTTGAGCTTGATACTCAAACTTTCAGTCATTTAGAGTCTGAGAGAAAAATAGTACAAAGTCGTACAGAAGAATTGCAGGCCAAGCGCAATCAGTTGGCCAAAGCGATTGGTATGAAAAAAGGTCAGGGACAGGATGCTAGTGCCGAAATGACCGAGTCTGCAGCAGTGAATGCTGAGCTTCATCAGTTGACAGAAAAGTTGACAGTTTTGCAGTCACAGCTCAACGATTTCCTGATGAGTATCCCTAATCTGCCAGATACATCTGTACCCCATGGTAAGAGTGATGCAGACAATCAAGAGGTTTTGCGTTGGGGCACTGTACCCAGATTTGATTTTCCTATTAAAGATCATGTGGATATTGCCACTGCTTTAGGACTGGATTTCGATTCAGCCACCAAAATTACAGGTTCACGTTTCGTGGTGATGCGTGGGCAAGTCGCTCGTTTGCACCGTGCTTTGATTCAGTTGATGCTCGATATGCATACGGCTAAAGGTTATACCGAGCTCTATGTACCCTATATCGTTAATGCAGAATCCATGCGTGGGACTGGGCAGTTGCCTAAATTTGAGGCTGACTTATTCAAAGTACCAAGACGGGTTGGTGGTGATGATCAAGATGCGGCTAGTGATGCAAGCTATGAAAACTTTTATCTCATTCCAACCGCTGAAGTACCTGTCACTAATTTGATGCGAAACACGATTACGACGGCGGAGGACTTGCCACAGCGATTTGTGGCGCATACCCCCTGTTTTCGTTCGGAGGCAGGTAGTTACGGGCGAGATACGCGCGGCATGATTCGCCAGCACCAATTCGAAAAGGTTGAGTTAGTACATATTTCTAAACCAGAAGATTCGATGGCTGCCTTGGAGCAATTAACTCAAGACGCTGAAGAGGTTTTAAAAGTATTAGAACTTCCTTATCGCAAAGTCCTTTTGTGTACTGGTGATATGGGCTTTGGTAGCACGAAGACTTACGATTTAGAGGTTTGGTTGCCAGCGCAAGACGCTTATCGCGAAATTAGTTCTTGTTCCAATATGGGTGATTTCCAGGCGCGGCGTATGCAAGCACGCTATAAACAGGGACAGGCGAAACCGGAACTCGTTCACACACTCAATGGTTCTGGTTTAGCAGTGGGGCGCACGGGTGTCGCAATTTTGGAAAACTATCAGCAAGCTGATGGTAGTGTGAAAGTTCCAAAAGCCTTACAAAAATATATGGGTGGCATCGAAGTTCTCGCGCCATCGACTTAATTTGCTAGTTTTTAGTGCTAAATCTCCCCGCTATGCACCATTTTGTTTAGGTAAAACCCTAAACATGCTTTAAAAATATGGCTTGCCGGTGAGAATTTGTGTTTTAATCTAATCGTTACAAGTTGTGTTGATCTAATAATAAAGAGACGATTAATACCCATTTGTACAACCCCCAGTTTTAATGTTGAAAGGTGAATAATGAACAAAGCTGAATTAGTTGAAAAAATTGCAAAAGATGCTGATATCTCTAAAGCTTCTGCTGAAAGAGTATTGAATACATCCATTGATGCCATCATCAAGGCTGTTACTAAGGGTGACAAAGTACAGTTGATCGGTTTCGGTACATTTGGTTCTGGCAAGCGTGCTGCACGTACAGGCCGTAACCCAAAGACTGGCGAAGCCATCAAGATTGCTGCTGCTAAGACTGTGAAATTCACAGCTGGTAAGGCTTTCAAAGATGCAGTGAACAAGCGCAAGTAATTCTTGTATGCTCTGTAAAAAGGCTGCTCCAAGTGAGCAGCTTTTTTATTGCCTAAAATAGGCCGATGAAGCTCTTTTTGGATATCTGCGTATGAGTCATTTGATGCCCGCAGTATTTATTGGCCATGGTAATCCTATGTATGCCATTGAGCCCAATCGCTACGCGCAAGCATGGCAAGCATTATCAAGCCGTATAGCAAAGCCTAAAGCGATCTTAGTCATTTCCGCGCATTGGTTAACGAGTCAAACTTGGGTGACAGCGATGACGCAACCACCCACTATCCATGATTTTTCAGGGTTTCCTGAGGCCTTATTTAAAGTCAGCTATCCTGCGCCCGGATCGCCGCAGCTGGCTAATCAAGTGGCTGATTTATTAAGCCCTACAGAAGTCATACTAGAAGAGTTTGAATGGGGTTTAGACCATGGTACTTGGGCGCCGCTCCTACACATGTACCCCAATGCTGATATACCTGTTGTGCAATTAAGTTTAGATGCTCGATTAACGGGTGCGCAGCATTACGCCTTGGCTCAACAACTGAGACCCTTGCGTGAGGCGGGGGTGCTTATTGTGGGTAGCGGTAACGTCGTCCATAATTTGCGAGTCATTGATTTCACGCAAGAAAAAATTTATCCATGGGCTGAAAGATTCAATACCTATTTTCGTCAGAATCTATTAGCCCATCAGCATCAAGCCTTAATTGATTTCCAAGACT
>JACCDJ011370788.1_pt1 | contig 21970 bp, 12 predicted proteins | sample 7444481 | NCBI WGS metagenome assembly JACCDJ01 (sample SAMN15323435, study PRJNA562643) | freshwater metagenome | isolation source: river surface water | place: USA:Blue River Watershed | collected 2017-08-15 | reverse complement strand
TGAGTGCTTTTTTCTTTGCCTTTTGCCAATTGCCATAACGCAATCGATGAAGTGGTGCAGACTCGGGTGGCCCACCAGAGTAGCGGGAAATCAGAAACAACTGTGACACAGGAACATACAACTTATCGTCTCCGGCATATTCCAATAGTAGAAATTCGTTTTCACCTTCGCCGAAATCTAGACTGATAAGCCCTCGATAACGGCCTACGCCATGTTGTTCATGGACAACAGGATCATTTTCTCGAAGCTCAGAAAGGTCTTTGAGCATGCCTTCCGTACTGCGGGCCTTGTCTTTATCTCGGCGGCGTTGTTGACGTACAGTTGCAGCGTAGAGTTCTGCTTCGGTGATGATTGCGATATCGTCTTGGGTGAAGCCTGCGTGCAGGCTGGTGACGCCTAGCATCAGTTTTTCAGAACTGGTGTTGAAGTCTTCCCAATTTTCACAAAGCGCTGGCTTAATACCTTGATCGTTTAGAAGCTGCAAGATGGTTTCGCGACGACCTAGGCTTTCTGCAGCAATTAGAATGCGACCTTTGAAGCCTGCTATAAAAGTTTGTAGCTTATGTAGAGGGTTGTCGGCACGTCGTTCGATATCGAGTTCAGGTAAGCCGTTTAAAGTGTTTTCTGTTGTTAGGCTGATACGAGCGTATTGATGCGTTTGCCCAAAAAAGTCATCTGTTTTAATAAGTAAGGTTTCGGGTTGAACGATTGGACGTTCAACATCGTGTGCGAGTAGGCGATAGCGAGATTGCGCCTCAAACCAGAAATGTTGTGCCGCAATATCTAAGTTACCGTGTAAACAAAGTACCGTTTCTTTTGGAAGATAATCTAAAAGCGTTGCTGTACTTTCAAAGAAGAGTGGTAAGTACCATTCAATACCACCGCTAGCAACGCCTTTGCTGACTTCTTTATAGATTCGGCTACGTGAAGGATCACCTTCAAATGTTTCTCTAAAATTCTGCCTGAAACGCGCCATCCCATTATCATCTAGTGGAAACTCACGTGCTGGTAATAATCGAATTTCAGGAACGGGGTAAAGGCTGCGTTGTGTATCGACGTCGAAAGTGCGTATGGTTTCAATTTCATCATCAAATAAATCTAAGCGAAATGGCAGGGCGCTTCCCATAGGGAATAGGTCGACCAGTCCGCCGCGCACGCTGAATTCACCAGGGCTCACTACTTGGCTCACGTGATGGTAGCCAGCTTCTGCACATTGTTGACGCATGGCTTCTAGGTCTAGTTTTTGACCTTTTTTAAGCATGAACGTGTTTGCCGCTAAATATGCGATAGGTGGCAACTTAATCAGAGCCGTTCCGACTGGCACAATCACGACATCACATTGATTTTGAGTGATTTGATAAAGTGTTGATAAACGCTCAGAAATTAAATCTGGATGAGGTGAAAAATGATCGTAAGGGAGTGTTTCCCAGTCTGGTAGTAGATTCACGACTAAACTTGGTGCGAACCAAGGTAACTCTTCAAGCAGGCGTTGTGCTTCAAAAGCATTGGCAGTAATAATTGCTAGTGGTGCTTTGCGTTTACTCGCTTTGATTTCCAAAGCGAGCTGAGCGAGTGCGAAACTATCTAAGCCGTGCGCTAAAGCATCTTGGCGATTGAGAGCGCCATTTGCTGGCACAGCGATAGATAACTGCATGAGATGTGGGGTCGCTACTTAAAAATAAGACTGCGTATTATACGCGTTTGGCAAAAGGTTACGCGCCTTAAGCTGTGCCACCGACCGTGAGGCCGTCGATGCGTAATGTTGGCTGACCCACTCCAACAGGAACGCTCTGACCTTCTTTGCCGCAAGTACCTACACCAGGGTCTAGATTCATATCATTGCCTATCATGGAAACGCGGGTTAGCACGTCAGGACCATTACCAATCAAAGTGGCACCTTTTACTGGATAAGTGATTTTTCCATCTTCAATCATATAAGCTTCAGCTGCGCTAAATACGAACTTCCCACTGGTGATATCGACTTGGCCACCGCCAAAGTTTGCAGCGTATAAGCCTTTTTTAACTGATTTAATAATTTCTTCTGGTGGCATATTGCCATTAAGCATATAGGTGTTTGTCATGCGAGGCATGGGGATGTGTGCGTAAGACTCACGTCTTGCATTGCCTGTGAGCGGCATACCCATTAAACGACTATTTAAACTATCTTGAATATAGCCGCGCAAGATACCGTCTTCAATAAGCACAGTACGTTCTGTTGGGTTGCCTTCATCATCAATATTAAGCGAGCCACGGCGGTTGCTGATGGTGCCATCGTCTACAACGGTTACACCCTTTGATGCGACACGCTGGCCAATTTTTCCTGCAAATGCTGAACTGCCTTTGCGATTAAAATCACCCTCTAAGCCATGACCAATCGCTTCGTGTAATAAAATGCCTGGCCAACCAGCGCCAAGCACGACCGTCATATTGCCTGCTGGTGCAGGACGTGCATCCAAATTAACTAAAGCTTGGTGCACCGCTTTTTCTGCGTAATCTTGTAACACTGCATCAGTGAAGTAAGCGTAATCGAAGCGACCACCACCACCTGCTGAGCCTTGCTCTCTTCGCCCATTGCTTTCAGCAATCACATTGATTGATAGGCGAACGAGTGGACGAACATCTGCCGCCATGAGGCCATCATGTCGTGCCACCATCACCACTTCATATTCGCCAGCAATGCTCGCCATGACCTGTGTGATTCTAGGATCAATTCTTCGCGCAAAGCTTTCTAAGCGTTCTAGCAATTTAACTTTGGCATCGGCACTTAAAGATGCAATAGGGTCTTGTGGTATATAAAGTTGTGGCGCTGAAATTTTTTCAATTGCTGGTGCTGTCCGTTCTTGTCCTGCATCTGCAATTGCTTTAGTCGCATTTGCCGCCTGTTGTAAGGCAGGTAGGTTAATATCATCTGAATAAGCGAAAGCAGTTTTCTCACCACTGACAGCACGAACACCTACGCCTTGATCAATACTAAAATTACCTGACTTAACTTGGCCTTCTTCCAGCCCCCAGCTTTCAGCACGGCTATATTGGAAGTACAAGTCTGCATAATCCACTTTATGCGACATGATGTTGCCAAGCACGTTTTGTAATGCAGATAAATCCAAATTGGATGGATTGAGTAAGGTCTCAGTCGCCGTATCAAAATGGGTTGCTGTGTTAGTTGATATGTCTGGTGCTTTCATGTCTTACTTTCAAATGGTGTCGCTTAATATGCAGGTTCAATATAGCAGAAGCGGGGCTAAGCCCCGCTAAGGTATTTCATGAATTTAGTCTGTACTATTTTAGAATAGTTCGGTGTTTTAGTGCTGGTAAGCTTTTACGTAAGCTTGCTTGATAATCGCGATTAATAGAGGCCATGACAACACCAGAGCCGCGAGGTAACCGATCAAGTACCACGCCCCAAGGATCAACAATCATACTATTACCATGAGTTTCTCGCCCAGAGGTATGGTAACCACCTTGCGCTGAGGTAATGACGTAACTAAGGTTTTCAATGGCGCGTGCACGAACAAGTGTTTCCCAATGTGCTTTGCCAGTGGTTTCCGTGAACGCCGCAGGAATTGCAATGATATCGACTTCTCCCATCGCACGGAAGAGTTCTGGGAAGCGTAAATCATAGCAAATAGATAAACCAATTTTACCGAATGGGCTATCTACAACGACGACCTGATCTCCAGCTTCAATCGTTTTTTCTTCATGATAACGTTCATTGCCCAAATCTAGACCGAACAAATGGATTTTGTCGTAGCGTGCAGCTATTTTCCCAGTGTTGTCGTAAACCAAACAAGCATTTCGTACTTTGCCAGCGGCTCTGGCTTGCAACGGAATTGAGCCGGCAATTATCCAAACGTCATGTTTTTTTGATAGGTCTGATAGGAAATTTTGTATTGGGCCATCGCCTTCTTTTTCTGCAACTTCAACTTTATCGGTATCTTTTAGACCCATGATGGCAAAGTATTCGGGAAGTACAACTAGTTTTGCACCTTGATCAACGGCAATCTCAATGAGTCGTTCAGCTTCACTTAAATTGGCTGCAACATTTGGGCCTGAGGCCATTTGTATGCCGGCCACTTTAACAATGCCAGCATTGCTTGATGTGGTGGCGCTAGGTTTTTTAGTTTTATCGATAGATTTAATCGCCATGATGACTCATCCAGTTTTTTCTATTTTTTTAATTTGTATTAATGCGATCAACACTCTTAGCAGTGAGGTTTTTATCAATTCTACAATTGATTTGTGATTTTTGTTAAATCTATTTATTTTGTGAATAATGAGCTGCCTGGGATAGAAAGCTTTGAAGGACTTTCTTTTTCCTGAGGGTCGCTCCAAGTACCAACAATTTCGTACTCGGTTTCAGCGATTTTATTGAGAGGGTCTTTAAGTATTTTTTGAGCAATATAAGCTGCAGCACCAACAGCTGGACCGCCTGCAAATGCCGCTAGAGAAAGGGTATCGCTGATAAATGGTGTGGCTTTAACGTAGAGATGCTGAGTCTCTTTATCTAAATCCGTTTCGCCTTTAATCTCAACGCGTGCAGTTGGACCTTCCATTTTGAAGTTATCGCTATGCATAATGCCTTGTTGTATTTTTACATCAGCAGTGATTTTGTCGAATATAAAACCACTACTAAATAAATCTTTAAAGTCTAAAGTTAGGCGTCTTGGTAAATTTTGTAAGCTGAGTACGCTGAATAAACGACCAACGCCAGGCTCAACTTGTAAAATTTGACCTTTTTTAGCCTCTAATTTTAGTGATCCTGATAGGTTAGGGATGTCGAACTCATGTGGACTACCAGCCCATTTCAGTTGACCAACGATATTTGCTGAACCACCTTTGATGACATCTGGATAATTAAGACGTTTGAGCGATTTTCCCATATCTTCAATTTCCCAATTAAACCTTAATGATGTGTTGGGGCGACGCTTCCAATTATTCCATTCACCGTTTGCTGTCAGAGTGCTTTCAGGTGCGGTGATACGTAGTTTTTCAATTGTCCAACTCCCGGACTGCTCTTGAGCTTGTAACTCTAAGTGTCCCAATTTCTTTTTGCCAATCTCAAAGTTCTCAGCAGTGATATCTAAAGCAGGATAGGTCATGTTTAGCTGTTTAGCCGGCCCTGCAGGAGCTTTTGTAGTTTCGTTTGTGCTTGAAGGAATCAATAACGTGCTCAAATTTGCAGTGAGTTTGCCGTTACCTTCTTTATTCCACTTGATGTCACCAGTAACTTCATCACTTTTAACATTCATCAGCCACTTATTATCGTTGAATTTGGCTTTTAGTTTGAGCATGTTGACGCGCCTGTCAAACAATTCAAATCGATCAGCTGATAAGTCAACTTGGTTGATAGTAAAGGTATTGGGTGTGCTCGAAGCAGAATTTTTATTGGTTTGCGCTAGCCATTCGTCCATGTCTAGCTCCGTGAATACACCTCTAAGAATAATGCCTTTTTTGGCACTAAGCTCAGGCGTGACATTAACGCCAATTTCACCACGATCAATCTTACTCACTCCATTTTGATTGATCATGGCAACTTTTGCCCCAATCGAGCTTCCTAAGCTTAGCTTAATGATGTCTTGCGTGTTTGAAGCAGGTTTTTTCTCAAGTAGAAATGGCATACCTTCTTCAGCTGTTTTTGATAATGGTGCTGGAAGTTTTGAGCTAATACCCATTAAGTTGGAACGAATGCTGAATTCAGTTTTTTTATCTTGGATATGGGCTTTTGCGAACCAGTCAGTGCTACCAATGACGCTGTTGGGTAATGCGCCAAATGATTTTCTAAGACCTACATCTGTTACATGTCCTTGAGCTGAAATTTGAATGGCATGTGATTTGTCAGTATTGATATTGAATTGTGCTGGGCCATCGTAAACAAACGCATTGATATTTTGAAGGTTAATACTGTTGTCTGTGAAATTCAGATTGCCATTAATTTTTGTAATTTCAGGAATGCTGTCAGAAGACATACTGCCATTGCTGACAGCGTAAGTACCTTTAATTTTACTTTGGTCTAAATGATAGAGCGGAATATGAAGATTTAGGTCTAGTTTGCCGTTACCTGATGTTTTTAGGTTTTCGGTAAAACCACCCGCAATCTTTGCAATAGGCGATGCATTGACATATTTGATCCCGTCACTAACTAGACCTTGTGCTTCCCCAACGATGTCGAGTTTTGTTTCAGCCTCTTCTAGGTCTGGAATGCTGATTTTTGCTTTGATGATTTTGTTACCAAATGCGTGGCCGGCATTCGCATTAATTTCCATACGCTTGCCTTCAAAGAGCATATTTAAATTAATTCCTTCAATTTTCGGCCAGCCGGTACTATGGTCTAGCAACATGTTGGAAGCTTTTGCCGTGACTCTAAAAATCCCTTTTTTGTTGGTGTAAGGAAAATCACTTAGTTTTCCTTTAAAAATCAAGTTGGCATCAGAGCCTATGCCATCAAGAATTGATGTGTCTATCCAATCCAAAGTATCTTTACTAAGCATAGTTGGTAGATAAAGTTTGGTATTTTTTAAATTTGCGTGATCGAAATGACCAGTTAAATCAATGTACGCATCTTGTATGTTAGTCGCAGAGATATGACCATCAATAACGCCTTCAATATCTGGTGTTTTGATTTCAATTTGTGATGCGTGAATGTTGATTTTGTTTTTGTCAGTGCGCCAAGAAATTTTTCCTTGAATTTTTTCAACAGGAATAGGCCAACGAAATACTCCAGCAAAATTGAGTATGGATTTTTGAGTGTCAAATATGATTTTGCCGTTACTTTCGTTGATATCTAGACTGCCTTTTAAATTCTGAAAGCCAGGTAATTGATATTTTGCGTAAGCTTGCATTCCCAATCCACTAAAGTTTGCTTTTAAAGCGTACTCGCTGATGCTGTCTTGGTTATTTTTCCAAGACATTTTTAGACTGCTTAGTTTTCCTTGGGGCTGAACATCCTCTAGTATTTGAGTACTTTGGCTTGGGATTGGGAAGTAATGGGTAAGTTTGTTAATAGCCTCTAATTGAATCTCATCCAGCTCAATATTGCCTTCCAATGCTTGTACGTTTTTAATATTTCGTTCGCGTACAGAGAAATTGCCATTTTCCATATTGAGATCGTCGGTCGTATGAACTTGTAATCGTTCTCCTACTAACTCTTGACCATCTGTGTGTCTTATCCACTTTAATCTTCCGGCTAAACGATTGAAGTGACTTTCTTCGTTTTTGAAATTTAATCTAGTAACAACGTTGTTAAATGCAACGTCACTGGTCATTTTTTCAATTTTCCCATCTTCAAAATCTAACCATAACCTTGCTGCACCTTGACCTTCACGCAGGTCAAATGGATAGTCAACCCATTGTCGCCAAGCAGAAACGTCTGTGCCTTCGATATGCGCATATAGTGTTCCGTGCCAATTGGTTAGCTGCCCAACATCCTTACCAAAGACATTTCCACGTATGTCAATTGGCTTTGATGCAGCAGCAGATGGTGTCGCTTTGAAACTGAAGCGATGATGCCCGCGTAGGGTATCCCAAGCTGGGTTTTCTATTAAAAGATTGAGATGACTTAAATTCAGCGATGGTGCGCCACGTAGCTCATCTTGCCAGGCAATATTTGCATCCAATACGCGAACTTCGGATTGTCTCAGTAACCAATTAGGGAAGGCAGTTTGCGATGGACCGCTCATAGAAACACCAGCGACATAAACGGTCCCATCAGTTTCACGACGAATAATAAGTTCGGGCTTGTAAATGTTGATTGCGGATAGGCGGGGTTCTAAGAGGGGAATGCTCAGCCATGATAAGCTGGTTTCAACGTGACCTAAATTCAAAGCCACACGATTCTCAGCATCGTAAATATTAATGTTACGTAGCTCAATGCGTGGGTTTAGGCCATCCCAGTTCGCTTTAATTTCATCTATAGTGACTTTTTGACCAAGCGCATTTGAAACTTCGGCGATAATTTTAGGCTTGTAGTGGTCAATATTTGGCAAAATAAAATAACGCAAGCCAATAATGGATGTAGACATTAATACGATAAAAAGCCATACGCTATAAAGCGAGACTTTGTACATCCAATATAAAGATTTTCTGACCATAATTTTTCTGATGATGCTTACTTTTTATCGAGCCTTTTGGGTGTCGATTTCAACGAACACATTCTACTATATCCAGTCACATTAAAGACAGGCATCACTGCCTGAAAAACTATTACATTTAGAAATGGATGCGGGGTTGATGGATGCTTTAGAATAGCGACCTTATTCGATTTTGTTGGCGATTGCTGAATTGGCATTCGTTATTTGGAAAGTTTGATTTGATTCAATTTAAAAATCTCACATTGGTGCGAGGCATTAAGGTTCTCATTGAGGGCGCTTCGTTTCAGTTGCATCCAGGTCATAAAGTTGGTTTAACTGGGGCAAATGGCGCTGGTAAGTCGAGTTTGTTTGCAATGTTACGTGGCGAACTACAGTCTGAGCATGGCGATCTGGAAATGCCACCTAATTGGGTGATTGCCCATGTTGCACAAGAAACCCCAGCTTTACCTCAAGCTGCAATTGAATTCACTTTAGATGGTGATGTTGAATTGCGTGCTATTGAAAAGGCTTTGGTAGAAGCGGAAGCAAATCATCAGGGTGAAAAGATTGGCGAGCTTCATGCGCGTTTTAGCGAGATTGGTGGGTATTCAGCTAGAGCTAGGGCAGCTGAATTGCTTGATGGCTTGGGTTTTAAAAATGCTGACCTAGAGCGTCCCGTTTCGGATTTTTCTGGCGGTTGGCGAGTTAGATTGAATTTGGCGCGTGCGCTAATGTGCCGATCTGATTTGCTCTTGCTCGATGAGCCAACTAATCACTTAGATTTAGATGCGGTAATTTGGTTGGAGAGCTGGCTTAAAGATTATCGTGGAACTTTGGTGTTGATTTCTCATGATAGAGATTTCTTGGACGCGATTGTTAATCATATCGCGCATATTGAACAACAACGTTTAACGCTTTATAAAGGCGGCTATTCTGATTTTGAACGTCAGCGTGCGGAACGCTTGGCACAGCAACAATCAATGTATGAAAGGCAGCAGCGCAATGTTGCGCATTTGCAAAGTTATATTGAACGCTTCCGAGCTAAAGCGACTAAAGCACGTCAAGCACAAAGCCGTATCAAAGCGTTGGAGCGTATGGAAATGATTTCAGCGGCGCATATTGATACGCCTTTTGATTTTAGTTTTAGAGAAATGCAAAATGTACCTGATCCATTATTGGTGCTTGATGATGTAAGCGTTGGTTATGGCGACACAACTATATTAAGTAAGATAGAAGTTGCTTTGCGCCCTGGTGAACGGTTAGGCTTGTTAGGGCGCAATGGCGCTGGTAAATCAACTTTAATTAAGTTGCTGGCAGGTGAGCTTGCCATGAAATCTGGTAAGCGCGTAGAAGGTAAAGATTTAAGTATTGGTTATTTTGCTCAGCATCAACTTGAGCAATTAAGGTTAGAAGAGTCGCCCTTGCAGCATATGCAAAAACTTGATCCGCAGACGCGTGAGCAAGAGCATAGAAATTATTTAGGTGGTTTTGATTTTAAAGGCGATATGGCAAGCAGTCCATGTGGCCCTTTCTCGGGAGGGGAGAAATCAAGATTAGCATTGGCTTTGCTGATTTGGACTCGCCCTAATTTGCTCTTGCTCGATGAACCAACCAATCATTTAGATCTTGAAATGCGTCATGCACTAACAGTTGCTTTGCAAGAATACCAAGGCGGGGTGGTGATTGTGTCTCATGATCGTGCGATGTTACGGGCTACTTGCGATAAATTTATGTTAGTGGCTGATGGCAGGACGGAAGCGTTTGATGGCGATTTAGATGATTATAAAGATTGGCTTAACCAACAAAAAATTGCTGATAAACAAAAGCTGGTATTAGATGTTTTAGCGCCTGTTTCTGCCAATAAAGTAGATAGGGCGCAAAGCAAAGCTGAACGCCAAGCAAGAATTGCCGAGCGTAGGCCTTTGCTTAAAGAGGTTGAGCAGATAGAAGTGAATATGGCTAAATGGGAGCAAGAGAAAACGCAAATTGATCATCAGTTAGCGGATGCTGATTTATATACGCAAAGCGATAAATCCATATTGCAAAACTTGCTTAAACGCCAAGCTGAATTAACTCAGTCCTTAGAGACGGCTGAGCTGCGATGGTTGGAATTACATGAAATGCTGGAAGCATTACCAGCAATACAATAAATTGATGATACAGAGACTAAGATGACAACAGAATATTCAAAAAGCTTAAGCTTATTACACGCACTTTGTTTGGCAGAATCACGTCATGATGAAGATGCATTGCCAAGTAGCAACTTGGAAGACTATCCACCGGTAGAAGCCGCAACTTATTTGTCTTGCTATATCACCTTTCGAGCAATCAAAGAGGCTGGGCGATTGCCAGCCGATGAGCGATATGACAATTTTGATATGTTAAGTGTTTATCAAGCCTTTGCTATGATGGTTTATGCCTATTTGGTATTGCCATTGGGCTCAGAAAATATCGTTTCTGATTTGGAGCAAGATGCGATTGTGATTGCAAAATCACTTTTTGCTGAACTCACTCCAGAGGAGTTGGCGGATATTGTTGAGTCTGGTATGCGTAAATTTCAGTTGATTGGTAATGCTGATGCAGAACATTGGACTAATTACCGAGAAGACTTAGATAAATCGGTGATTGCTTTTGTGATTGCAGGCACTGATGACGCTGCTCCTTTTGAAAAAGAAGAGGTCTTGCCTGTATTAGGTGCTTTTTTAAGTATGTTATGTGAGGCGTTTGCTTAGTTATAAGTACTTAGCCCTCAAATTCCCCATCTACATAAAACCATCGTCCAGCAATTTTTCTGAATTGACTGGTTTCATGTAGTTTTTCGGCTTTACCATTCACTTTGTAAGTGGCGATGAATTCAACAACAGCGTTGTCATCGTTGGGTTCAAAGCGCTTTACTTCAAGGCCTAGCCACTTGGTATGGTCGTTGGCGAGATTGAGGTATTTTGGTCTAGTGTTAGGGTGCCAAGTGTTCAGCAGATATTCTTCCAAACCTAATACATATGCACTGTAACGAGAGCGCATGAGTTTTTCAGCATTGGGGGCGCTTAAGCTTAGGTGATAAGGCTCGCAGCAATCTTGATAATGCGAACCGCTACCGCAGGGACAATCAATTTTGATGACGGGCTTAGGCAATCTCACGCGTTTCTAAAAATTGAATCTCTAGATAGCGTTCTTGCGCCATTTGCAAGTTCACGCGATTTGGTGCGAGATAAACATAATCATCTGCACTATCTAGCCCTACGTTGAATCCGTATTTGTCAGCAATGGCTTTCAGATCAGCGTCACTGCCTTTTAGCCAACGTGCCGTGTGGCAGTCATAAGGCTCAAATATCATGTCGACGCCGTACTCGTGCTCTAGACGATGTGCCACTACGTCAAACTGTAAGATACCAACTGCACCTAAAATTAAGTCGTTAGAAAGTAGTGGGCGGAATAATTGGGCTGCGCCTTCTTCAGATAGTTGCTTGAGCCCGATTTGTAACTGCTTCATCTTCATCGGGTTTTTAATTCTGGCGCGGCGGAAAAACTCAGGGGCGAATGAAGGGATACCGATGAATTTTAGGTTCTCATTCTCAGTAAAAGTGTCGCCCAGTTTGATAGTACCGTGATTTGGAATGCCAATAATATCGCCAGAATAAGCTTCATCCATCGTAGTGCGGTCTTGTGCCATAAAGGTAATGGCATTGTTCACTGCAAGCTGTTTGCCTGTCGCCACTTGTTTGATTTTCATACCACGTTCAAAGCGGCCTGAACATACACGTAAAAACGCAATACGGTCTCGGTGTTTTGGGTCCATATTGGCTTGAATTTTAAACACAAAACCAGAAAACTTCGGTTCATCCGGTGCAACTTCACGAGACGCTGTTTTACGTGCAAGTGGTGCTGGCGAGAGGTCTACGACAGCATCTAGTAATGATTGCACACCAAAGTTGTTAATGGCTGAGCCAAAGAATACAGGCGTTTGTTTTCCGCTTAAATAGCGTTCTTTGTTGAACGTGTTAGAGGCACCACGAACTAATTCGATATCAATACGAAGTTCTTCCGCTTGCGAACCAAGTAGTTCATCCAGACGCGGATTATTCAATCCTTCAATCACTTCCGAGGTTCCTTTTTCGGCACGTGGATCAAAGAATGAAACGACATCGTTGTATAAGTGATAAACGCCTCTAAAGCCTTTCCCCATGCCAATAGGCCAGGTCATCGGTGCGCATTCCATACCTAGCGTTGATTCAATTTCATCTAGCAGCTCAATAGGCGGACGGCTTTCTCGGTCTAGTTTGTTGATGAACGTAATAATAGGTGTATCACGCATCCGGCAGACATTCAGCAACTTGATGGTTTGTGCTTCAACACCGTTAACAGAGTCGATGACCATCACTGCCGAATCAACAGCGGTTAAAGTGCGGTAAGTATCTTCAGAGAAATCATCGTGGCCTGGCGTGTCGAGCAAATTAATCATGTGTTCACGGTAAGGGAACTGCATGACAGATGATGTAACGGAAATGCCACGTTGTTTTTCTAGTTCCATCCAGTCAGATGTGGCATGACGTGCCGCTTTACGACCCCGCACTTCGCCTGCCACTTGAATTGCACCACCAAACCATAAAAGTTTTTCTGTGAGCGTCGTTTTACCGGCATCAGGGTGAGAAATAATGGCGAAGGTGCGACGGCGGGTGATTTCTTCTGGTAGGGATGACATGAGACGTTTGCGATATTAATAAAACGATATTTTACCCGAAATGCGTTTGCTTGACTTGAAATGCGTATGTTCTAGAAGATGTGAATATGTTGTGTTTTGGGATAGCGTTTAGCTAGTAACAAGGTTTAATATTGAATGAGCTAATTTAGTTGTCCATTGAATGAAATTTATTGCATGAATACTCAAGAAAACCATCCTGAATTTATCCAGCATGCCTGCGCTTGCAGTCCTTTTGTTAAGCGTTTGTTGATGAGCGATGAGGGTCTGTTTAATGAATTAAAGTTCAACATAGATCAAGCATTCTCAGCACAAGAAATGCATGCTTATTTATCTACACATACGATTAATGATGAAGTTGGTTTAAAGCGAGCATTACGTAAACTCAGGCAACGAGTGATGTTGCGGGTCATCACTCGTGATCTGAATGGCAAAGCAGGTTTGCAGGAAGTGATGCAGTCAATGAGTGATTTGGCTGAAGTGACTATTAATGTTGCTTTGGGATTTATTCATCCCTTATTGGCTCAGCAATATGGGGAGCCAATAGGTGAGAGTGGTCAGTCCCAATCGTTGATTGTCATTGGTATGGGTAAATTGGGTGGTTTTGAATTAAACGTTTCATCTGATATTGATTTGATCTTTGCTTTTGAAGAGGACGGTGAAACTAACGGCGCATTGTTAGGAAAGCCTACATTAAGTAATCATGAATTCTTTACCCGTGTAGCTAAAAAGCTGATTGCAGCGATTGATGAAATTACTGAAGATGGATTTGTATTTCGTGTTGATATGCGCTTGCGCCCTTATGGGTCTGAAGGGCCACTGGCTTGCAGTTTGGCGATGTTGGAAGAGTATTATCAAAACCAAGGCCGGGAGTGGGAGCGCTACGCATGGATTAAAGGCCGTGTGATTGCAGGCCCTGCGCAGCAGGTTAGTGATTTGCTACGCCCCTTTGTTTTTCGTAAATACCTTGATTATGGTGCTTTTGCATCGATGCGCGATTTAAAAGTTCAGATTCAGCGTGATGTTAATAAGCGTGATATGCATGACAACATCAAGCTTGGTCGTGGAGGTATCCGTGAGATTGAGTTTATTGCACAAGTCTTTCAGTTAATTCGTGGTGGCCAAGATGTTAGCCTTCAAATTCGTCCAACCTTGAGTGTATTAGCGTTACTTAAAGAGAAAAATCTATTACCAGCAGAGACCGTACATGCTTTGAATCAGGCTTATGTATTTTTAAGGGATTTGGAACATAGGCTGCAATATCAAGAAGATCAGCAAACACAAACATTACCAACGACAGAAGAGGGGCAAAGGCGCATTGCCTTGGCGATGAATTTTAGTGATTGGCCAGAGTTACGTAGTCAGATAGATGTACATCGAGCGATTGTTGATAAGCACTTTACTGAGGTGTTTAGCGATCCTAAGGATGGGCAAGCTGAAGATACGCAAGTCGCAGAGGTATGGCAGGGTACAGTTAATGATGAAGAGGCGATAAAACGTATATCCAGCTTGGGTTATCTCGAGTCTGTTGAAACCCTAAGGCGCTTACATAGTCTGCATCAAAGCCCTAGATATAAGCAGCTGCCTGAATTGAGCCGTCAGCGATTTGATACCTTAATGCCTTTAGTAATTGCTTTATCAGCAAAAGAGGCCGGTCCAGATATGGCACTCATGCGAGCCTCTGATTTGTTGGAGAGTATTTGCCGTCGTGCTAGTTATTTGGCTTTATTAGCCGAGTATCCAGTAGCACTTAATTTGGTTATTAAGTTAACAAGCGCAAGCCCTTGGTTGGCGCAGTATTTAACTCAGCATCCTGTGTTGTTGGATGAATTATTAGATACACAGCATTTATATGCAGTACCTGACTTCAATTTAATGCGAGAGGAACTTAAGAGGCGCCTTGCTGAGGTTGATGGTGACGTTGAAAGGCAAATGGATGTGATGCGGCATTTTAAGCATGCCGCTGTTTTTAGATTTGCGGCTAAAGATGTGGCTGGTGAACTGCCTTTGCAAACACTATCGGATTATTTGAGTGCGCTTGCTAATCTCATTCTAGAAGTGACGATAGAAACCATCTGGCCAACTTTACGTGGAAAGCATAGAGATACGCCAAAATTTGCTGTAATTGGATATGGCAAATTAGGCGGTAAGGAATTAGGCTATGCCTCAGACCTGGATATTATTTTCTTATATGACGACCCTGATGAAAACGCAGCTGAAATTTATGCGCGCTTTGGACAACGCATTAATAATTGGCTTAATAGTCTGACTGCAGCAGGGATGCTGTATGAGACAGATTTACAGTTGCGGCCAGATGGTGCGAGTGGTTTGTTAGTGAGCTCTGTAGAGGCATTTAGCGAATATCAGCAGCATAAAGCTTGGATATGGGAACATCAAGCCATTACACGAGCAAATTTTAGCGCAGGTGATGAATCTATCGGCCGAGCATTTGAGCAGATTCGTTATGATGTGATAACGCAATCAAGAGATGTTAAGGCTCTGAAAGCGTCTGTTGTTGATATGCGGCAGAGAATGCGTGCAAATCATGTAGCTGCGGCAGGCGTTTTTGACCTTAAGCAGAGTGAAGGGGGCATTATTGATGTTGAGTTCATGGTTCAGTTTTTAGTGTTAGCGCATGCACATCAGCATCCTGAATTGACGGAAAATATAGGTAACATTGCATTGCTAAGACGATTGGCTGAATTAGGTGTTATTGAAAAAGAGGAAGCTAATCGAGTGGCATCAGCTTATTTGGCATTTCGTAAATTACAACATGCCTCTCGCTTACAGGGGCATAGTAAAGCACAAGTGGCGTCGAGTTTAGTTCAAGACCATGTTGAAGCCGTAAAGTCGCTTTGGAATAAGTTGATGGTTTAAATTAATTAGACGTTGAAAATGCCAGTGTTTGTGTAGTAATAAAAAACCAAGTACATGATGACAGCGCAGATGGTTACGATGCTTAAGGTGATAATCACAGCCCATTTTGACCACTGTTTTTGAACGCGTTGAAAGTGCTCAACACTTTCCCATTTACCTGCTTTCCATGCGAGTTCTCTGCCTTGGATGCCCAGCCAAATCGCAACGATGAGGCCTAGGTAGGGTATGAGTGCTAAGAGGCCCCACCAAACATTATTACCAATTGCCCAAATCCAGTTGAGGAGAAAGGCTCCCCAGCTCCAGCCACGAACACCATCTGGAATATGATCTCTGTAAACGTGCTTTCCGTTGGGTGGTACACCGCAGTTGGGGCATATGACAGCTTTATCGTTTAATTCGTATCCACATTCACGGCAGAACATTCTGTTGGTCTTTCTATTGCTTTTTATGTTTGCTGATGTTTTTCAAAACGACCGAAATGCAACATGATGGTCGGTAAGATCAGTAGATTTAAGATGGTGGAAGTTACTAAACCACCTACAATAATAGAAGCCATCGGACCTTCAATCTCACGCCCAGGCTCGCCGCTGCCAATGGCTAGAGGGAGCAAGCCAAGTGCCGTCACTAGCGCCGTCATTAAAATAGATGGGAGTCGTTCTGATGCACCACGTATACAGGTTTCTAAATTCCATACCATACCTTCATGGTCAACTAAATGCTGGAAGTGAGAAACCAACATGATTGAGTTGCGTAGGGTAATTCCAAATAAGGTCACGAAGCCAACTAGAGAGCCAAGAGATATCCACCCCCCAGTAAACATTACCGCAAATACACCGCCAATAAGGGCGAATGGAAGGTTTGCAAAAGTCAGAAGTAAATTCCGTAATCTACCAAACGCAATATAGAGCATTAAGAAAATGCCTACAGTTGCTAAAGCTGAGTGCACAATTAAATCTTCTCTCGATTTTGCTTGCTCTTCAGCTTCCCCAGTAAAGGCAAGGTAATTGCCTGGAGAAAGGGTTACTTCTTTGTCTATTTTAGATTTTAGCTCGTCTGTAAAACCTTGAATGTCTCGATCTTGAACGTTCGCTGTGACGGTTTGAATACGTTTTGCACCCATATGTAATATTTTAGATCTGCCGTTTTCTTGACTCACATCAGCGATGTCGCTCAAATGAATCAGGCGACCTTCGTTATTAATAATCGGTAGTTTGTTAATTTCATTAATGTTGTTACGCCAGTTTTCGCCAAGTAAAACGCTTACACTGACGACACGATTGTCTTGATAAACTTGAGCAACAGGCATGCTTTCATAAGCTGCACGAATGGTGTCTAGGACATCGGTTGGTTGCATCCCCCATTGAGCCAGTTTTTCAGGACGTAATCTAATCGATAATTGAGGGGTGCCTGGAGGTGATTGAACTAACACATCTGCAGCACCTGGAATACTTGAAACTACGGCAGCAATAGCCTGTGCGTCATGATCTAATGCATCTAGATCTTTTCCGTAAATATTGATGACATGTGACGCAGCATATCCGGAAATCGTTTCCTCAATGCGTTCGGTTAGGAATGTGTTGATGGCAAAGTTGACGCCTACGAAACCAGGTGGTGTAGGACCGTCAGCATCTTTATCGTCATGGTCATCATCTTTACCAGAAAGTCTTTGTCGTATTTCTTTAAGAATACGATTTTGTTCTTTTCCTGATAGCGTCCCAATTTCAATTTCAAATTCACTATAGTGTGTACCAAATGTGTCAGCACCATTGGGCGCACGGCCAACCCATTGAGCAATACTTCGAACACCTTTAATCTGACTTAAGGATTCAGCGACTTTTTTACCGATTCGTAGCGATTCTTTTTCTGAACTTCCTGGGACTAAGGTCATGTGCATAATAAAGTGACCTTCGTGTAGATTCGGAATGAATTGGCTTTCAAAGAGCGGTAAAGTACCTAAGCCCAGCGCGATGAATGCAACAGCAACAGCAATTGTCATTTTGTAGTGTTTTTCTATTCGCAGTAAAAGCTTGGTGTAAGACCCTTTAATGCGGCGAATAATAGGTGAGTCCTCCGTCTCTAATTTTGCTTTTCCTAAAAGCAAATAACATAGTGCCGGTGTTAATGTTAGTGCGACTGCTAGAGAAGCGAGAATCGCTGAAATATAAGCGTAACCAAGCGGCGCAAATAATTTGCCAGCAACCCCGCTTAGCGTCAGCAAGGGCATGAACACCATCGCCACAATAATCGTTGCATAAACGACAGAGCTACGTACTTCCATTGATGCGTCAAATACGACTTGGTAGATTGGGCGTGGGCTACTTATTAAACGATTTTCTCGTAAACGTCTAAAAATATTTTCCGTATCGATAATGGCGTCATCAACAACCTCGCCTAGAGCGATTGCTAATCCACCTAAGACCATAATATTGAGACCAATTTTAAAGTAGCTTAAAACAACAATCGCGGTCAGTAGCGATAGTGGGATGGCTGTGGCAGAAATAAAAGCTGTTCTTGCATTGAAAAGGAATAAGAACAGTACCGTAATGACTAGTACGGAACCAATTAGAATGTCAGTCCTGACGCCTTTGATTGCAGTTTCTATGAAGTTAGCAGGGCGAAACAAACCTTCGTGTAGAGTCACATGATCAGCCTCTAGTGAAGGCTTAATTTGTTTAATAGCTTTTTCTAAAGCTTGGGTAACGCCATGGGTGTTAGCACCAAGTTGGCCTTGAACAGATAAGTAAATGCCAGTTTTACCATTGATTGCAGAAGCGCTGATGGAAGGTTTAGGTCCCTCTGCAATTTCACTTACATCACTTAATCTTATGGTTTGACCATTCTTGTGGATTAGCACAGCCTGACCGAGTTGGCTTGGTGTGACCGATTGTCCTTCAGTATTAATAATAATTCTTTGATTTTTATTTTCTATGAAGCCTGCACCTCTGACGCCAGTAGATTTCTTTGCGGCAGTTACAACATCTTGAATCGAAAGATTGTATAAAGTTAGCTTTTCAGGATTAATCTGAATTTGTAATTCTTTGACTTCGCCACCAAAAACATTGACGTCCGCCACTCCTGGAACAGCCATCAGGTGTGGCCTGAGTGTCCAGTCAACGATTGACCGCAGTTCCATTAATGAACGCTTATCGGAGCTTAGGCCTATACCCATGACGGTACTTGCAGCAGAGGTAAGTGGTGTAATGTTGGGTGTAATGCCATTGGGAAGTCTGCCATTTAAGATGGCTAGACGTTCAGCAACGACTTGACGGTTGCGGTAAACATCAGTCCCTTCTTTGAAAATAACAGTGACTACTGACAAGCCTGGAATTGATTGTGAGCGCATGAGCTCAATGCCGACAGTACCCGAAATAGTATTTTCTATCGGTTGGCTTACCAGTCTTTCAACAAGATCCGTAGAAAGCCCTGGTGCCTCTGTTTGAATGATAAGTTGTGTTGGTGAAAACTCGGGGAAAACATCTAGATTGCTTCGAGTTAAGCTGTATATGCCGTAAATCACAATTAGACTGGCAAGTCCAATAATGACCCCACTAAAACGGATTGAAAAACGAACGAGTGCAGACATCATAATAGACTAATCCTCGTTTTCGTTTTTAATCTGATATTTGAATTCTTCGCTAAGTAGTAATTGAGCGCCGCTAGTAACAATTTCATCATTGGTTTGAATAATTAAAGGTTTAATGAACCAACCATCTTTGCTTGGTTGTTCAGTGCTAATCGGAAGACGTATGAAGTTTTCTTTCCCATCTTTTTTATAGACCCAAGCTTTTCCGCCATACCAAACAACTGCTGTGTTTGGTATGAGTAAGCCCGTTTCTTTTGAATTGGATTTATGATTAGCATCCTCATCCATTTGTACAGTTAAACGCATGCCAGCTCTTAGTTTTTCAGATGCCGCTGTATAGTAATAAGTGACACCTTGTATTGTTTGGTTGGCAAGTGGCGCTTCGGAAAAAAGAGTTGCTTTTGTATAGTTGATTGATGTGCCTGTCGGATATATGTTGATGTTTTTATTTGCTTTGTGTGATGAAGCGCTTAAGGGGAAGCTAACTAAAATTAATACATTTTGATGTGAAAGCAGTTTTTTAAATTCTTCGTTATTGATTTCATTTGTCGCGTTCGCAGCTAGCGCGTCACCCCAGTTTTGCCGAATGTTATCGCGTATATTTTTAGCTTCCGTTTCAGCTGCTTCTAGTTTTGCTTGGTCTGATTTGTAAATCGCTTGAGCGTTCAATAAAACTTGATCAGACACATTTTTGTTGTCTTGATTAAGTTGTTGCATACGCTTAAATTCTTGTTGACTGCTAGTAAGCGCAGCATGTGCAATGTTTGCATTGGCTTTTGCATTTAAATAACGCGTTCTTAGCTCAATTAAAGTATCTATATTGATAACAGTCCCAAGCGTATTTAATGTGCTTTGATGTTCGGATGTTTGCAGTGGCGTCGTTTTAATATCGCTTTGAACTTGAGCTTCTGTGCTCAGTAATACCACTGTTGAGCCCTTATTTGTGTTGACGCGATTAGGTGTTGCAACTTCTTCTTCCTGTGCTTCGTTATAAGCATGATATTCATCTTTAGCGTAGTGAACTAATACCCAAAATAACAGAATGATGAGGGCGGTTTGCGCCGCTATAACTAAAGTAAATTTTTTATTCATCGTTTGTTCCACTTAATATTTAGAGCGTTTATTGAGCTCGAATTTCAGTTTTTTGACTTGCTTTTTCAATTTCAATGTCTGATGTTAGGGGTTTTTGTAATACATCTTCTAATCCAATACTTGCTAATCGAGATTTATAGCGAACAGCAAGACGGTTATGTTCAGTAATAATATTTTCAAGCTGGGTGCTTGTAAGGGTAAGCCGATCAGCAAATCCAGCATTAAATTGCTGTTCTGTCTGTTTGGTGCGATCTAATTGGGATGCAACCAAATTTTCAGCGCGAACTAAAGCTTCAAGGCTGCTGATGTAAGAAGCTTTGGCTTGATTGACTTCGCTGAGAACTTTTGCTTGCAGCACTTTAAATTGCGAAGCCTCTATATCTCTCAAAGCATAAGCCTCTGCAATCAAACCTTTATTCTTGTTTAGTAAGGTTATAAGGCTGCTTATTCCTAGTGACCATAATCTATCGCCTTGATCAAAAGTATAGCTTGGACTCAATATTAGATCTGGATACTGACGGCTAATTTCGAGCCTTAGTTTGGCTTCTGCAGCTTGATAGCGTGCTAGGGATGCACGTAAGTCAAGTCGATTAAGTAATGCTTGTGTTTGAAGATCGTCGTTAAGTTTGAGATCGCTGCTTGGACTTTCATCTAATAATGATAAATCCAAGTTCAGGGGTTTGAATGACTGAATAGATAAGCCAGAATCACTTGCTAATGCTGCATATAGCGCCGGTGTTCGGGTTTGTTCTGCTGTTAAGGCCTGTTCTGTTTTTTGTAATGCGATACGCGCGTTATTTAATTCAATATTAGATGCAAGGCCAGCATCCACTCTTTTTTGTAGCATATCAACAATTGACAAACGTAAATCAAGTTCTTTTTGCAAAAGGGATGTCTGTTTATATGAGTAAACATACTCTAGTAAAGATTTAGCTAGTCGAGTCCGTACCTGCCAAGCTGATTGCGCAATTTTAATTCGTGCAGCTTCAGACAGGTTGGCTGCTCGGTCGATTCTAGCTTCACGCTTGCCTGCTGTAATAATTCCTACATCAATACCAAGGCTATATGCCCATGGAGAATTTTCACTATTGTTATTAGTGTTTTTTCCAACATTGGCAGATATTTTTGGATCTAAACGTTCTGTAGCTGTAATTTTGGTAGATTCGGCTAGTCTCCATTCGCTACGAGCTAAATCCAAATCCGGATGGAAAAATAAAGCGCTATAGCTTAATTCTGTTAAGCCCCAGTTTTGAATAGGAATGGATGATTTCGGATATTTTTGTTCTATTAAATAATCATTGAATGCTTCGCTACGAGGGGTTTGTTGTTCGTAACGATTTTTTGTTTCTTGTGGCTTTAGTGGTTTTGGTAAATAAGTTTGAAAGCCGCAGGCCATCAATGACGCTGATAAAGCGCTAATTGCTATTGTTCGTAAATATTGTAATTTTGAAGATTTCAATCTTAATTTGCCTTTCCTGAGCACAGCGATATTACATGCAGTGCAGATATCAAGCAATTTTAAGCTTACATTCATATTTATATCGAGTTTTTGATTTAAGTGTTTTCCATAGATGAACATTGCTATATAATGCGTGCCTTCGTTGGGGTTGGCGCCTTAATGAAACATAAAAAAATCTTTTTATGACTACCTGCGAG
>JACCDJ010150153.1_pt1 | contig 21973 bp, 22 predicted proteins | sample 7444481 | NCBI WGS metagenome assembly JACCDJ01 (sample SAMN15323435, study PRJNA562643) | freshwater metagenome | isolation source: river surface water | place: USA:Blue River Watershed | collected 2017-08-15 | reverse complement strand
TCTTGAATATCGCTAATAATTTTCATGAAGAGGCCGCTTTAATCTTAAAAATAGGACTGAATAAACTTCAGTTAGGCGAGTAAGACAGGCGCACGTAAATGGGTGCATACGGTTCAGCTTGAGTAATCTCAATTAAAGACTCTCTGGATAACTCAAGCATGGCGATGAAGTTAACCACAACCATGGGAGCCCCTTGACCAGAGGCAATCGCTTCTTCGAATAAATCTGTAAATTCAATGAAACGCTCGCCTTGCAAGCGACGCAAGATGCGAGTCATGAAGTCACGCACAGATAATTGCTCACGAGTAATGGTGTGGTGCTGATTAAGTTTGGCGCGATAGAGGACGTCTTTCCATGCCGCCTGAATATCCAAAGGATTGATATCTGGCCATGTCACTGCCACAGTAGTATCAACGTGGCCATTGGCTTTATAGAAGTCGCGACCTAATACAGGTAATTTATCCAACTCTTGGGCAGCCAACTTCATGCGCTCGTACTCTAGCAAGCGGCGAACCAATTCTGCGCGCGGATCTTCTACTTCCTCATCGCTGTCAGCTTTCTTCATTGGCAATAACATGCGAGATTTAATTTCAATCAACATGGCAGCCATGAGTAAATACTCAGCAGCAAGTTCTAAATTCGAATGGCGAATTTGTTCAATATAGCCAAGGTACTGCTTGGTTACCTCAGCCATTGGAATATCCAAGACATTGAAATTTTGCTTGCGGATCAAATACAGTAATAGATCCAAGGGACCTTCAAAAGCCTCTAAGAACACCTCAAGGGCATCGGGCGGAATGTATAGGTCAGAAGGAAGTTGAAATAAAGGCTCACCATACAGTCTGGCAAATGACTCAGACATGCCATCGGTGACTTCCGGAATTGCGGTAATCAAATCGCTCATTGATAAACGTAAGCTTTTTGCTTCACGCGGGCGATGAGATTGCGTTGTTGTTCTTCTGGAGAAGTGGGGGCTTTGTCCCACAAAAGGGCGCGTCCCTCTTGTTGGGCTTGCTCTAGCTCAGGTTTTTGAGCTTTTAGCTCTTCCAGAAACTGGGTAATGTTTGATTTATATTGGGCCATAATTTGTCAATTGTAGCGATTTAAGAGACTTAGCTGCCTACATTTACCTTACAGGCATCCTCGGCGATCTTTTTTGCCCTTTCAAAGGCTGCTGCAAGGCTTTCTAGAGCATTTTCTTCCCCGATTTCATCGATAAAGCCGCTGCGCATCATCAAAGAATTTGGTTGCTCATTGGCACTGCAAACCAACAGGGTGCCGCCGTGATTTTTCAGGGTTTTATTCAAAGCTTTGAGAGCATCAATACCACTGGTATCAATATTAATGAGTTGATGCATTTCTAAAATGAGTACTTGTGGTTTGGGGCGGTTCTTTTCATGGGGGTCAAATAAATCTTCAACCTTATCAATCGCTCCAAAAAATAAAGAACCGTAAATGCCGTAGGCTTCGACTCGGTGATGAAGAGAAAACTGATCCTCAAGAGGTAAGTCATCTTGAGATAAAAAATCCTCGGGCAACTCCAGGCGCTCAATTCGGGTGAGAGATGAAATTCGATAAATGAAGAAAATACATGCCAGTATCAATCCCACCTGAACAGCCACTGTCAAATCAAACACAATCGTCAAAAAGAAAGTGCCTAGCAAAATGAGCTTATAAGTGATGTTGAATTGTTTTAAGCGTTTGAACTCTGCAACATCAAACATATTCCATGCGATGTAAATCAAAATGCCTGCCAAACAAGCCATTGGAATATGACTGGCCATAGGGGCGGCGATCAACATGATGCACAAAATCACCAGCGCATGAATCACCCCAGAAACAGGTGTTTTAGCTCCAGCCTTGGCATTGGTGACTGTTCTTGCAATCGTTCCTGTGACCGGTAATCCGCCAAAGAATGGCACCACAATATTAGCGATGCCTTGCCCCATGAGTTCTTGATTGGGGTCATGTTTGTCATTGCTAGCGTTGTCAGCCACTCGGGCGCAGAGCAAAGATTCAATGGCCCCTAGCAATGCAATGGTGAGTGTTGGCGCAAATAATTGTTTGGCGGTTTCCCAATCCAATGCTGGGATTTTCGGGGCGGGGATGTTGTGTGGAATTTCACCAAATCGACTGCCGATGGTTTCAATGGGAAGACCTAAGAAACTCACGAGGATGGTCACTGTCACCATAGAGAAAATAATGCCTGGTACTAGGGCGATAGGTTTCCAAAAGCGGGCCAATGGAGCGGTCACTTTAGGCCACACAATGATCAATATCAACGTGCCGGCGCAAGTGAGGGTCGCCATCAGATTGGCTGAGTTGGCATATTGATAAAACGCATTGATTTGAGAGAAGAAATCAGCAGGAACCTTGGCAATCTGTAAGCCAAAGGCATCTCTCACTTGAGACAAACCAATGAGTACTGCAATGCCACTGGTAAATCCAATGATGATGGCTACAGGGATAAAACGAATTAAGTTGCCAACCCTAAAAAGCCCCATGGCAACGAGTAATATGCCTGCCAAAAAAGTAGAAAGAATTAAATTGGCCACACCGTATCGTTCTACGATGGCATAAACAATCACCACAAAGGCGCCTGCTGGCCCACCAATTTGAACTTTGCTGCCTCCAAAAACAGAGGTCAGAAAACCCCCAATAACAGCTGCAATTAAGCCTGCCTCTGGCTTTAATCCTGAGGCGATTGCAAATGCAATCGCCAGAGGTAGAGCAATCACTCCGACCGTGATCCCACTGCTTAAATCACTGATGAAAGTTTGGCTGTTGTAGCCTTGGATGGCGTCAACGATTTTGGGTCGAAAACGCGCTAGTTGAATCATTGTTGATTGGCTGCGATGAGCTGATCAATTAAGGCAGGGTCAATCCGAGTCATGAGATGTTGATAAGGATTGATGGCCTGTTTGGATGACAAGGGTTGATTCACATCATCCCAAGTCATTGGCGCAATATTGAGGAATTTTTCAACTCCGGTTGCCACATGAGGTACTACTGGTTTTAGGAACAAGGTCAAGCGCCTAAATGCCTCTAAGGTAACACTACAGATGGTTTGTAATTCTTTTTCTTTGCTTGGATCTTTGGCGATTTCCCAAGGCTTATTGCTATCAACAAAACCATTTACGGCATCGGCAAGCTCCATGATGCGACGCAAGGCTTTGGCATATTCACGAGCTTCATAGAGTTCTGCGATTTCATCTTTGGCGTCGGCCAATTGAGCCAGTAGCGGATGACTCATGGCAGCGTCTACCACGATGCCACCAAATCGTTTTACTAAAAATCCGGCGCTACGGCTTGCAATGTTGATGTACTTGCCCAATAAATCACTGTTCACTCGGGCGGTAAAGTCTTGAAGATTCAAATCCAAGTCTTCCATGCTGGCATTGAGTTTGGCCGCAAAGTAATAGCGCAACCATTCAGGGTTAAGACCACATTCAATCACGCTGTGGGCGGTGATAAAGGTGCCGCGAGATTTACTCATCTTCTCGCCATCAACCGTTAAGAATCCATGCGCAAACACATTGGTAGGGGTGCGATAACCGGAGAACTCTAGTGTGGCTGGCCAAAATAAAGTGTGGAAATACAAAATATCTTTGCCAATGAAATGATATTGCTCTGTCTTTGTATCGGGTTTGGTCCACTCGTCAAAGTTCAAACCTTTTTGTTGGCATAAGTTCAAGAAGCTGGCGTAATAACCAATCGGAGCATCGAGCCAAACATAAAAGTATTTTCCTGGAGCGTCAGGTATTTCAAAACCAAAATAGGGTGCGTCTCTTGAAATATCCCAATCACCCAATTTACTTTCACCAGGTTCGCCCACCCATTCTTTCATCTTGTTGCGAGCTTCTGCTTGCAAAGGGGTTTTGACCTGAGTCCATTCTCTTAAAAAGGTCTCGCATCTTGGGTCAGATAATTTGAAGAAGTAATGGTCAGATACTTTACGGATTGGGGTAGCGCCACTCACCACAGAAAACGGATTTTTGAGGTCAGTCGGCGCATATGTGGCACCACATTTTTCACAAGAGTCGCCATACTGGTCTTTAGCGCCACATTTTGGACATTCCCCTTTGATAAAGCGATCTGGCAAAAACATCTCTTTAACAGGGTCGTAGGCTTGCTCAATGGCACGCTTTTCAATCAAACCGGCATCACGCAGTTTGAGATAAATTTCTTCAGATAATTTCTTATTCTCAGCGCTATCAGTGGAATAGTAGTTGTCAAAAGAAATTAAAAAATCATCAAAATCTCTTTTATGTTCTTGCCAAACCTTGGCAATCAGCTCCTGAGGGCTGATGCCTTCTTTTTCGGCACGCAACATGATAGGAGTACCATGCGTATCGTCTGCCCCTACATAATGAACTTCGTGGCCACGCATCCTTTGGAAGCGAACCCAAATATCGGTTTGAATGTACTCAACCAGGTGACCAATATGAATTTGGCCGTTGGCATAAGGAAGGGCGGAAGTAACTAAAATTTGACGCATAGACACAGATTTTAGTCTGCGGATATAGTTGAGAGCTGAAAAAACAAAAAAAGCATCAGGAGATAGTTGTGACTTTATCGGTAGAAAACATACAAAATGCGCTGAAAAGCGTTATAGATCCTAATACTGGCAAAGATTTGGTTTCCTCAAAATCAGCCAAAAATATCAAGGTTGATGGTGCTGATGTCAGCTTAGATGTCGTATTAGCTTACCCCGCCAAAAGTCAGATTGACCTTATACGGAAGTTGGTTATTACCGCCCTAAGAGAGTTGCCTGGTGTGAAAAACGTCAGCGTCAATGTCACCATGAACATTGTGGCGCACACGGTCCAGCGAGGGGTGAAGTTGTTGCCCAATGTCAAAAATGTCATCGCAGTCTCAAGCGGTAAGGGTGGTGTAGGTAAGTCAACTACGGCCGTGAACTTGGCCCTGGCGTTGGCGGCTGAAGGCGCGACTGTGGGCATCTTGGATGCTGATATTTATGGTCCGAGCCAGCCAATGATGTTGGGTATCACAGGTCGACCCGAATCGATCGCTGAAAACACCATTGAGCCCATGGAGGGGCATGGTCTCCAAGCAAGTTCCATAGGTTTTTTGATTGATCCGGATAGTCCGATGGTTTGGCGTGGACCGATGGTGACATCGGCGCTTGAACAATTACTTCGTCAAACCAATTGGCGTGACGTGGATTATTTAATTGTCGACATGCCTCCGGGTACAGGGGATATTCAGTTGACTCTGTCTCAAAAGGTTCCTGTCACAGGGGCTGTGATTGTGACTACACCGCAAGACATTGCCTTATTAGACGCTCGTAAGGGCCTCAAAATGTTTGAGAAAGTGGGTATCCCAATTATTGGAATCGTTGAGAACATGAGTATTTATGTTTGTCCAAACTGTAATCATCAAGAACATATTTTTGGTCAGGATGGGGGCAAAAAAATGTGTGAAGAATACAAAGTGGACTTTTTAGGTAGCTTGCCACTGAATTTATCGATTCGTGAACAAGCGGATTCAGGTCGACCAACAGTCGTCGCTGATCCTGATGGTGCCATCAGTGCGATTTATAAAACGATTGCTCGCAAGATCGCCATTCAAGTGGCTGAAATGTCTAAGGACATGAGCAGTAAATTCCCAAGTATTGTTGTTCAAAATACATAAATCATGAAGTTACAGCTTGCGATTGTGATGCGTAAGGAGTTTATCGATAACCCTTGGCAATCCTATCGTTGGACCTTGGATGAAGTGGTTTTTGATATTGGGCAGTTCTCACACAAAACACCTGACTATGTTTTATCAAATCGGCCAGCCACTTGTATGCGTCGGGATGATAAGTCAGAGCAGTGGCTGTTTACGGGCTTTGAGCTTGAGCTATTTAAAGACGAGGCTGAAGGTTACTATTTGAACGCCACATCAACAAATCCGGCTTGGTTTGTGATGTGGCGCTTGGAAGATCATCCCGATGGAGATGATCCAATTGCTGTCCCTCATTTCCTAAGCGTTAGTTATAACGAGGCTGGACGTTTATTGGATGGTGGTGAAACTGTTGAAAATGTCCCGCTTGATTCAGAGACTTCGGCGTGGCTTTCTAATTTCGTTCAGGAAAATTACAAACCAGAGCCTAAGAAGCGTGCACGTCCTGCATCTTTCAAAGGTGCTTATCGACCTAAAGATGAGGCCAACTGATGGCAGGATTTTTGAATCGCTGGGCGCAAAAAAAAGCAGGAATTGAGGCTGAGGTCAAAGATACCCAAGCAAAAGTCGAAAAAAATCCTGCTGAAAACAATTCTAAGGATTTGGCTCAACAGTCATCTGATCAAGCTACTCATCCTCAAGAACCAAAGGTTCCACAAGATTCATCAAAAGCCAGTCCTGAGACCGTACCCGCCGCTGCGCCGACTTTAGAAGATGTTTTAAAGCTTACCAAGGATTCTGATTTCTCGGCATACGTCAAACCAGGCATTGATCCGAATGTTCAGCAGGCTGCATTGCAAAAACTCTTTTCTGATCCGCGCTACAACATCATGGATGGCTTGGATATCTATATTGATGATTATTCCAAGCCAGATCCAATTCCATTGGAAATGCTTAAAAAACTAAATCAATCCAAAATGTTGGGTTTATTTAAAACGGCGGAAGAAAAGTTGGCTGATCTGGAGGCTGAGCGATTGGATCAAGAGGATTACCAGCGTCGCCTTCAAGCTCTTGAAAGTGGTGAAACAACTCTTGAAAATTCCAACACGCCTGATGGTCAGGTTTCTGAGCCAGCCCCTGATGAAAGCCCTAGTGACATAAATACTCAAGATTCGGCAAAATCAAGCGGTTTAGAATCCAATGAAGAAATGCCGAAGGTATCAAGTACTTCATCAATTAAATCAGCCAATAAAGCTGGTGAATAAACAAAAAAAGCCGTAAAGGTTAGAGCCGAAAGGCCAAAGGTAGAGGATGACAAAGAAGACGCTCGTTTGCAGTTGTAATCAGACCATGCCCTTAGACATTGTGCAAATTGCCAAGGGTCTGGGGGTTGAATCTAAAGAAATCTCATTGAGTCAGGCATTGTGCCGACAAGAGGTGGGTACCTTCATTAGCGCCAGTCAAGGTCCTGATGAATTGGTTCTGGCGTGCACCCAAGAAAAGCGTTTGTTTGATGAAGTGGCTTCTGAGCAAGAGAAAGCTCTGGTTGCCCCTATTCAGTTTGTCAATATTCGTGAGACAGGTGGGTGGTCTGCGGATGCCAAAAATGCGATGCCTAAAATTGCTGCTTTGTTGGCAAAGGCTTCCTTGCCAGCCCCAGATCCTGTGAACACAGTCAGTTATCAGAGTAGTGGTCGAGTTTTAATTATTGGACCTGGTAATGCTGCCATTCAGTGGGCGCAGCGTTTATCCAAAAATCTGAGTGTAGGAGTTCTTTGTACGGACGGTGGTGATCTGCCCGAGCTCAGAGAGTTTCCGGTCTACAGTGGCAAAGTCAAAAGTTTGAAGGGATATTTAGGCGCTTTTTTTGTTGAGTGGGAGCAAGAAAACCCCATTGACTTAGAGTTGTGTACGCGCTGTGGAGCATGTGTTGATGCTTGCCCAGAAAACGCCATTGATTTGAGCTATCAAATTGATCTTCAAAAATGCAAGAGTCATCGCGCTTGCGTTAAAGCTTGTAACACCATTGGAGCGATTAATTTTGATCGAATTGATCGCAGTAGAACTGAATCATGGGATTTGATTTTTGATTTATCCAAAGAACCCATCTTTAAGATGAGTCAGCCACCACAAGGTTACTTTGCGCCTCAGTCAGACCCACTTGATCAGGCAGTTGCCGCATCAGAATTAATGGGTATGGTTGGTGAATTTGAAAAACCTAAATTTTTCGCTTACAACGAAAAAATTTGTGCTCATGGGCGCAATGGTCAAATTGGTTGTTCTGCTTGCGTAGATGTTTGTTCAACTTCTGCCATTGAATCTCAATTTAGAGATGGCAAGGGCATCGTTAAAGTTAATCCAAATCTCTGTATGGGGTGTGGTGCTTGCGCGACGGTTTGTCCATCAGGTGCCATGCGTTACAACTATCCAGGTGTGCCTTACTTGGGTCAACAGGTTAAAACAATGGCCAAGGCATATCAGGCTGCTGGCGCGAAAAATGCACCCAGCTTGTTATTACATAGTGATACACAAGGGCAAGAGTTGATTCAAGCATTAGGACGACTCGCTGCGACCCAACGATCTAAGGTTAAAGGCTTACCTGCACATTTAATTCCATTCGGGTTGCACCACAGCGCCTCAACAGGGCTTGACTTCTGGTTGGCCAGTTTGGCACATGGTTATGCTCAAGTAGCCATTCTTTTAAGTGGAGAAGAAGCCCCTGAATATCGCGAAGCGATGATGGCCCAAGTCAACTTAGCGCAATCTCTTTTAGAGGGTTTGGGTTATGCAAAAGAGGCTGTCATCTTATTGCAAACAGATGATGCCATTCAGTTGGATTTGCAGGTGAATCGCTTGGGTTCCAAATCAGCCTTGTGTCCAGTGGCCACCTTTGCTTTCGCCACAGAAAAGCGTGAAACCCTTGAGGCGGCTTTAGAACATTTAATGCAACATGCCAGTAAGAAGGTGACAGCTGAACAACCCTTAATGCTGGCAAAGGGTTCGCCGATTGGTGGATTGGCAGTCAATCAAGACGCTTGTACTTTATGTATGTCTTGTGTAGGAGCCTGTCCCGAGAGTGCTTTGAGAGATAACCCAGATGCACCGCAGTTATCAATGATTGAACGAAACTGTGTTCAATGTGGCTTGTGTGTCAAAACTTGCCCAGAAAATGCGATTACTTTGATACCTCGTTTACAAACCTCAGAAATTAGAAAAAAGACTGTGGTTTTAAATGAAACCAAACCATTTCATTGCGTCAGTTGTGGCAAACCGTTTGGCACTTTAAAAATGGTTGAGTTGATGCTGGGTAAGCTGTCCTTGCATGCAGCTTTCTCCGGTGAAGCAATGGAGCGTCTCAAGATGTGTAGCGATTGCCGTGTGATCGATATGATGAATAAACCTAATGACAATGACATTGTTTAATGAGTGATATGGATAAAAATTTGAATCAAGAGGTAACGCCTTTAAGCACCGACGGCTTAGAGGAAGATGTGGCTCGTGCAGATCTTTACGGTTTATTAGCGCTCCTATTTTTCAAAGCACCGGATGATGACTTGCTTCATCGCATCGCTGCATCTGCAGCTTATGGAACTGGTGCTGATGCTCCAGTCACTGCGGCACTGACTCAGGCCTGGGATGGTTTGGTTCAAGTAGCCTCTTCATCGTCAGCAAAAGAGTGGGCTGAAGAATATCAAGAGCTATTCATCGGAATTGGTAAACCAGAGATCTTTTTGTATGGTTCTTATTACCAAGCAGGCTTTATGAATGAAAAGCCTTTGGTGCGTCTCAGAGACTCTTTGGAAGAATTGGGTCTTGAGGCCGCAGAAAATGTCACTGAGAGTGAAGATCACATTGCTTCATTGTGCGAAGTGATGCGTTATCTGATTGCGGGTGATGACTTGTCGATTGCAAACCTAACTCAGCAGAAAAAGTTTTATGACGAGCACATGCGAGCTTGGGTGCAAGAATTGTGCGATGCAATAGAAATCCATCCTTTGGCTAAGCATTACAGGTCGGTGGCAGCATTAGCCAAAGCTTTTTTTGAGGTTGAGGCTTATGCCATGGACATGGTTGAATAAGCGCCAAAAACTTCGTTATAAAAATCAGATGTTTCAGTGCCAATTTATCAGGGAAATCCCTAGTCAAGTATTTGATTACTCTTGTGCAAAAAAAATTAGAAAGGTTTATAGTTAATTCATAAATGCAAGTATTACTTTTGTAATTTAGTAATGCAAAAAAATTAATAGGAGATGGACATGAGTGAAAACAAACACAAAGATTCACGCAGAAAATTCTTTGTCACAGCGGGTGTTGCTGCGGGTGCAGTGGCAGTAGTTTCTCAAACCCCTGTCGGAACTGCGATTGCTGAGCAAGCCTCAAACTTGATCGAAGACACAAAAGGTTACAAGCTGTCTGATCACGTTCGCAAATACTACAAAACTACGCTCGTTTGATTTTTCAACGAGCGTTTTTTATTTCTCTTGATTCTTAAAGGGTCTAACCATGAGTCTCATTCGTAAATCATCAAATCAAGTTGCTGCAGCATCACGCCATTCAGTCCAAATGGTTGGAAGCTTAGCGCGTAGTCTTCAATCAGCGATTCCAATGATGGATCGCCGTACTTTCCTCAAGCGCTCAGGCGTGGGCGTGGGTGTGGGTTTGGCTGCATCACAGTTGACTTTGGTGCAAAAAGCCAAAGCATCTGGTGGAGCTAAGCCTGATGGCAAAGGAAAAATCGAAGTGAAACGCACAGTTTGTACACACTGCTCAGTGGGCTGCGCCATTGACGCTGTGGTTGAAAACGGTGTGTGGACTCGTCAAGAGCCCGTGTTTGATTCTCCTATTAATTTAGGTGCTCACTGTGCAAAAGGTGCAGCGATTCGTGAGCATGGTCACGGTGAATTCCGCTTGAAATACCCAATGAAACTTGTGAACGGCAAGTACGAAAAAATCAGCTGGGATCAGGCATTAGATGAAATCACTGCCAAGATGAAGAGTTTGAAGAAAACTTCTGGCCCAGATTCTTTGTTCTTCATTGGTTCTTCAAAGTACAACAACGAACAAGCTTACTTACTTCGTAAATTTGTTTCTTTCTTTGGTACTAATAACACTGACCACCAAGCGCGTATTTGTCACTCAACCACAGTTGCGGGTGTAGCGAATACTTGGGGTTATGGTGCGATGACCAATAGCTATAACGATATGCAGAACTCTAAGGCTGCTATCTACATTGGTTCAAACGCTGCTGAAGCTCACCCAGTTTCTGTGTTGCACATGTTGCATGCTAAGGAATCTGGTTGCAAGATGATTGTGGTGGATCCTCGTTACACACGAACAGCTGCAAAAGCAGATCAATACGTGCGTATTCGTTCAGGTACAGATATTCCATTCTTGTTTGGCGTTCTTTACCACATCTTTAAAAACGGTTGGGAAGACAAGAAGTACATTAACGACCGTGTATACGGCATGGAAGAGGTTAAGAAGGATGTGCTTGAAAAATGGACGCCAGCAAAAGTTGAAGAAGCTTGCGGGGTTCCTGAAGCGCAGATGTATCAAGTGGCGAAAACTTTGCACGAAAACCGTCCAGGTACGATCGTATGGTGTATGGGTCAAACTCAACACACGATCGGTAACGCGATGGTCCGTGCATCTTGCATCTTGCAATTGGCCTTGGGCAACATTGGTAAGAGTGGTGGTGGTGCGAACATTTTCCGTGGTCACGACAACGTTCAAGGTGCAACTGACGTAGGTCCTAACCCAGACTCATTGCCTGGTTACTATGGCTTGGCAGCGGGTTCTTGGAAACACTTCGCTGGTGTTTGGGGTGTTGACTATGAGTGGATCAAAGCTCAATATGCGCCAAACATGATGGAAAAGTCAGGTACGACAGTGTCACGTTGGGTGGATGCGGTACTTGAAAAGAATGACTTGATTGATCAAGACAACAATGTGAAGGGCGTGTTCTTCTGGGGTCATGCTCCAAACTCACAAACTCGTGGTCTTGACATGAAGAAAGCCATGGACAAGTTAGAGCTCTTGGTTGTGGTTGATCCATATCCAAGTGCTACTGCTGCGATGGCCGCAATGCAAGTTGAAGGCGCTCAAGTAAACAAGGATCGTGCGGTTTACTTGTTGCCTGCTGCAACTCAATTTGAGACAAGTGGTTCAGCGACAGCGTCTAACCGCTCAGTTCAGTGGCGTGAAAAAGTCATTGACCCATTGTTTGAGTCAGTTCCTGACCACGTCATCATGCAAGCAATGGCTGACAAGCTTGGCTTTGGCAATGAGTTGTCAAAGAACTACAAGATGCTTAAGAGTAAATTTGCTGGTAAAGAATGGAAAGAGCCAGAAGTTGAGTCTATCTTGCGTGAAATCAATAAGACAGTTTGGACCATTGGTTATTCTGGCCATTCACCAGAGCGCTTAAAGGCACACATGCGCATGATGCATGTTTTTGATGTGAAAACATTGAAATCTAAGGGTGGTAAAGATCCAGTGACTGGCTACGATACTACTGGCGACTACTTTGGTTTGCCATGGCCATGCTACGGTACGCCTGAGATGAAGCATCCAGGTAGCCCAAATCTTTATGACACCAGCAAGCACGTGATGGATGGAGGTGGTAACTTCCGTGCCAACTTCGGTGTAGAAAGAGATGGAAAAACTTTATTGGCCGAAAATGGATCATATTCAAAGGGTGCCGACATCAAGACTGGCTATCCAGAGTTTGATCATGTGTTGGTCAAGAAGCTTGGTTGGTGGGATGAGTTGACTGATGCAGAGAAGAAAGCTGCTGAAGGCAAGAACTGGAAGACTGACGTGTCAGGCGGTTTGATCCGTGTGATTATGAAAAACCACGGTTGCCATCCATTCGGTAATGCAAAAGCTCGTGCAGTGGTATGGAACTTCCCTGATCCAGTACCTCAACATCGTGAACCTTTATACGGCACTCGTCCTGACTTGGTTGCTAAGTACCCAACTCATGATGACAAGAAAGCTTTCTGGCGCTTGCCAACGCTTTACAAATCAATTCAACAGAAGAACGTTGAAGACAAGTTGCACGAGAAGTTCCCAATCATCCTCACTTCAGGCCGTTTGGTGGAGTACGAGGGTGGTGGTGAAGAGACTCGTTCAAATCCATGGTTGGCTGAGTTGCAACAAGATAACTTTGTTGAGATCAACCCAGCAGCTGCTAACAAGCGTGGTATTCGCAATGGTGAGTATGTTTGGGTTAAATCTCCAACTGGCGCAAAGATCAAGGTGAAAGCTTTGGTGACAGAGCGTGTTGGACCAGACACAGCATTCATTCCGTTCCACTTCTCTGGATGGTGGCAAGGTAAAGACATGTTGGATTCTTATCCAAAGGGTGCTGCTCCAATCGTTCGTGGTGAAGCTGTCAATACGGCAACAACCTACGGTTATGACAGCGTGACCATGATGCAAGAAACCAAGACAACTATTTGTCAGATTGAGAAGTTCGCTTAATAGCGGCGGAATTTAGGAGACGATAATGGCAAGAATGAAATTTATCTGCGATTCAGAGCGCTGCATTGAGTGTAACGGTTGCGTCACAGCGTGTAAGAATGAGCATGAAGTACCTTGGGGCGTTAATCGCCGTCGTGTTGTAACTATCAATGACGGTCAGATTGGTGCTGAAAAATCTATCTCTGTAGCATGTATGCACTGTTCAGACGCGCCTTGTATGGCAGTTTGTCCTGTAGATTGCTTCTACAGAACAGATGAAGGCGTTGTCCTTCATGACAAAGATATTTGTATTGGATGCGGTTACTGCTCTTATGCTTGCCCATTCGGTGCGCCACAATTCCCAAGTTCTGGAACATTCGGCTTGCGTGGCAAGATGGACAAGTGCACATTCTGTGCAGGTGGCCCAGAAAAGAATGGTACTCAAGCAGAATTTGAAAAATATGGTCGTAACCGTTTGTCAGAAGGCAAGCTACCAGCCTGTGCTGAGATGTGCTCTACAAAGGCATTGATCGGTGGTGATGGTGATGTGGTCGCTGATATTTTCCGTAATCGTGTGGTTAAACGCCAATCAAATGGCAAAGCAGCTGGTGCCAATGTATTTGGTTGGGGTACAGCCTACGGTAAACCACAACAAGCATCAGGAAAAAAATCATGATCAAAAGAATTTCACTAACAACAGCATTGATCGCAACAACATTCACTCTTGGCGCCTGCTCTGAGGTGCCACAGGGTGTGGTTGCAGCAAAAAAAGGCGATGAAAAAGCTTATGTTGCTGCAGACAACAAATATGTTGAAAAAGGTTGGACTTCGGGTGATCAAGCTAGCTGGGAAAAGCAGCTAAAAACTCGCAGTCTAGGGCAAGACGACTACGTCAAATCTAAGTAAGTATTTAGAGTAATTTAGGAGACGGTATGAGAATTACAATAAAAAACTTACTCGCCAGCGTGGTACTTTCTGTCACTGCTTCAGTGGTGATGGCTCAGGGCGCAGCACCTGCAGCTAAACCACCAGTTGAGTCTGTGAATATTTTAGAAGTTAGTAAAGATGTTCAAGCTCAGCGTGAAAAAGAGCAGAATCAACCAGCTAACAACCAACCTATTTGGAAAAGTGCAAACTCTGACCAGGTTCATACAGTCAATTTCCCAAACAAAGAGATGGGCGTGTTGATTCAGAAATCTGGACAACAATGGCGTTTGATTAGAAATGGTGTCATCACTGTTTGGGGTGGTTGGTTATTGGTCATCATGGCTGGCTTGATTACGACTGTGTTTGTGATCAAAGGTCAAATCAAGTTACATGAGCCCAAAACGGGTCGTTTAATGAAGCGCTTCAGCGGTCTTGAGCGATTCTCACACTGGTTGATGGCCTTTAGCTTCTTGGCGCTTGCTATCACTGGTATCTTTATTTTGTGGGGTAAGTTCTTCTTGTTACCAATCATGGGTGGTGCTGCTTATGGCACCTTCTTACTGGTTATGAAGAATATTCATAACTTCACCGGCCCATTGTTCACAGCCAGCATTTTGTTGTTCTTTGTTCTTTACGTGAAGGACAACATTCCAAACAAGAGCGACCTCACATGGTTGGCTTCCTTTGGTGGATTGCTGTCAGGTAAACATATTCCTTCCCATCGTTTCAATGCAGGTGAGAAGATCTGGTTCTGGGGTGGTGTCACGATTCTAGGTCTTGTGGTCTCAGGCTCAGGTTGGGTATTGGACATGATCGTTCCAATTCCTGGCATGGAGTACTGGCGAGGTACGATGCAGTTAGCGAACATCATTCACGGTGTGGCTGCTATCTTGATGACTGTCATGGCCATGGGTCACATCTATGTTGGCTCAATCGGTATGGAAGGCGCATTGCAAGGTATGAAGACTGGCTACGTTGATGAAGCGTGGGGTAAAGAGCACCATGAGCTTTGGTATGACGACGTAAAGTCTGGAAAAATAAAAGCCTAAACTAAAAAATCAAGAAAGAGACTCTTATGAAAAAATTATCACTGCTACTTGCAACATTGATGACATCTGGATTGGTCTTGGCTAAGTTGCCAGCTCCAACGCCAGAGGCTGCGGCTGCTGCAGATTTAGCTAAAGCCAGAACTGCACATGGTGACAAAGTGGGCGCATACAAACTCTGTTTGTCACAAAATGATGTGGCCAGTAAGTATAAAAAGGCTGGTGCTCCAGCGCCTGCGGCTTGCGTTAATCCTGGTCCATTTGTGCCACCAGCGCCAGCCGCTAAGTAACTTCTTTTCAATTGAATCAGTAACTAAGTTATGCTTAGTTACTGATTTTTTATTTTCGGCAGACCTAATTGGTTCAACTTAGTCAAGCAACCGCCCCTCTAATCCATGAAGTTGAGATTGTGGATGAGCAGGGTCGTAAAAAATTAATTCATATTCCTGGTGAACGCCCTTTAACGATTTATTTGGATAAGAGGGAGTTGGTCACCTTGATGACGCTTGGGGGTGCTCCTGAAGCCTTGGTGCTGGGGTATTTAAGAAACCAACGGCTGGTGCCTTCGATTGAAACTATCAAAAGTATTCAGGTGGATTGGGAAACTGAATCGGTGGCGGTCACAACCCATGGCAACACAGTGGATATAGAAGAAAAGACTAGTCGTCGAGTAGTCACTACGGGTTGCGGTCAAGGAACTATCTTTGGTGGAATCATGGATGATATTGATCAAATACATCTCTCTGAAACTGCTTCTATTACGCAATCGGCTGTCTACCAAATTGTTGACCACATACGGACGCGTTCTTCAATCTATAAACAAGCAGGTTCTGTTCACGCTTGTGCGGTGTTTAAAAACTGTGGTGAAACCGCAGAGCTGATGCATTTTGTCGAAGATGTGGGTCGTCACAATGCAGTTGATTCAATTGCGGGTCTGATGTGGTTGGATGATCGCAATGGGGATGATTTGATTTTTTATACCACCGGGCGTTTAACCTCTGAAATGGTTATCAAAGGTGCTCAAATGGGGATCCCATTTTTACTGTCTCGTTCAGGTGTTACCGCCATGGGTTTAGAGATGGCGAACAAGGTAAATCTCACGCTAATGGGTCGATGCAGTGGACAGCACTATTTGATATACAGTGGCGTCAATCGTTTGGTCTCTAGGGAAAATAATGCTCATACAGCGTAATTTAATTTCTGGTTTGGTTTTATCTGGAGGTCAGGGTCGTCGTATGGGTGGCACTGATAAGGGTTTACAACCCTTCAAAGGCGCACCTATGGCCATGCACACCATCATGCGTTTAGAGCCCCAGGTGGATATTGTCAAAATCAATGCCAATCGCAATTTAGCTGCGTATGAATCCCTAGGGGTGGCCGTCTTGCCAGACGTGATTGGTGATTTTGCAGGCCCTTTGGCTGGCTTTCAAGCCGGCCTTGAGAACTGTGAGCATCCTTACTTAGTGACAGTGCCATGTGACTCTCCAAGGTTTCCGCTGGACTTGGTAGAGAAACTCTCTGAAGCCTTGATTATTCAGGACTTGGACTTGGCTTATGCTGCGACCTTAGAGGATGGGCAGGTTCGTACTCATCCGGTATTTGCTTTGATGAAGTCCTCAGTGACCGATACCCTGATTCCATTTGTGACAGGTGGGGGACGAAAAATTGATCAGTGGTTTGAGAGTATGAAAACCAATTATGTGGTTTTTGAGGATAACGCAGCATTCGCCAACATCAATACGATTGAAGAGCTCAGGGCTTTGCAAAGTTAATCCGAGCAATCATTGATTACAGATGTCTCTTTCAATATTTTGCATTGAGTTCAATTAGTGAAAAAACTCATTATTCAGTTGTGGCAAACCAGTGCAGTTCACCCTGAGTTGGCAACAGTGCCATTTCTCATGGCCACAACTGGGGCGGCGATGAATATGGCGGTAGAAATTCATGCAATAGGTGCCAGTGTTGAATTGCTAATAAAAAATCACCATCCAACATCGCAAATGATTGCGTCTTCTGGCCGAAGTCTTCATCACTACATAGAAGATGCATTGCGATCTGGTGTGGCGATTCACCCTTGTAGTACTGCTTTGAGGCAGCGAGGTCTTGATGCTTCAGATTTGATTGATGGCCTAGGGGATGTGATCGGTATGGTCTCAATGCTAGATCGTGCCACTGAATCAAATGTCACTGTCTTAACCTATTAATTGAGGTTCTTCATCAAGCTTTGACCACCAGTTGGCGCAAAGTGCTGGTTTCTTGATAGATATGTCAAAATACAGCCTATGACTATTAAATCTGACCGCTGGATCCGTCGTATGTGCGAAGAGCACAACATGATTTCTCCATTTGAGCCTGGCCAAGTTCGCCAGTCGCCTGAGGGGCAAAAAATTGTCAGTTATGGAACTTCTAGCTATGGCTATGACATTCGTTGTGCAGATGAGTTCAAGATTTTTACGAACATCAACAGTACGATTGTGGATCCTAAGAATTTTGACGATAAATCTTTCGTAGATTTCAAAGGCGATGTTTGTATTATCCCTCCCAATTCTTTTGCCTTGGCCAGAACGGTCGAGTATTTCAAGATTCCCCGAAGTGTTTTGACAGTTTGTTTGGGTAAAAGCACTTATGCTCGTTGCGGCATCATCGTGAATGTCACTCCTTTTGAACCTGAATGGGAAGGTTATGTAACCTTGGAGTTCTCGAATACGACCCCATTGCCTGCCAAGATTTATGCAGGAGAGGGCTGCGCTCAGGTCTTGTTCTTTGAGAGTGATGAGATTTGTGAAACTTCATATAAAGATCGTGGTGGTAAATATCAGGGGCAGGTGGGCGTGACCCTTCCTAAAACCTAAGATTTGAATGCCTTATCTAGTAGTTATCAGACCAAAAGCACCTAAATAGGTGCTTTTTTAATTAAATTGAATGGTTTTTATTGGATTGAGATGCTTAAATCAGTTCAATTCATACAACAGTCATCAAAATAAATTCAGCGAACTATTGGTTTTATAGATATAGTCACGTTTTTAAGAAAAAAGACCCTGAATATCAGTGGGGTTTGCCAGGCAGGGAGTCACTATGAAATTTCGTTTTCCAGTCGTCATCATTGACGAGGATTTTCGTACTGAGAACATCTCAGGTTCGGGTGCTCGCGCCTTGGCCGAAGCCATTGAAACAGAGGGCATGGAAGTCTTGGGTTTAACCAGCTATGGCGACCTCACTTCCTTTGCTCAGCAAGCAGCTCGCGCCTCATGCTTCATCCTTTCAATTGATGACGAAGAGTTTGGTGCTGGTTCTGCTGAAGAAATTGACACTGCACTGGAAGGTTTGCGTGCATTCGTGATTGAAGTACGTAAGAGAAATGAAGAAATTCCTATCTTCTTATATGGTGAAACTCGCACATCACGCCACATTCCCAATGATGTTTTAAGAGAATTGCATGGCTTTATTCATATGAATGAAGACACCCCAGAATTTGTGGCGCGTCATATTATTCGTGAAGCCAAAGTGTATTTAGACTCTTTGGCGCCGCCGTTCTTTAAAGCTTTGACACACTATGCTTCAGACGGTTCCTATTCATGGCACTGTCCAGGCCACTCTGGTGGCGTGGCTTTCTTGAAGAGTCCCGTGGGTCAAATGTTCCATCAGTTCTTTGGCGAAAACATGTTGCGTGCCGACGTATGTAACGCAGTGGATGAGTTGGGTCAACTACTTGATCACACTGGACCCGTCGCTGCCAGTGAGCGCAATGCCGCGCGCATATTTAATGCGGATCACTTGTTCTTTGTGACCAATGGCACATCGACCTCTAACAAAATCGTTTGGCACTCCACTGTTGCTCCTGGCGACATTGTCTTGGTGGATCGCAATTGCCATAAATCTATTTTGCACGCCATTATGATGACGGGTGCTATTCCAGTATTTTTGATGCCGACTCGCAATCACTACGGCATCATTGGCCCGATTCCGAAAGAAGAGTTTGACTGGAAAACCATTCAAAAGAAAATCCAAAATAATCCATTCATTCAAGATAAAAATGCCAAGCCACGTGTCTTGACCATTACGCAAAGCACGTACGACGGTGTTCTATATAACGTTGAGATGATTAAAGAGATGTTGGATGGCAAAGTCGATACTTTGCACTTTGATGAAGCATGGTTGCCACATGCAACATTCCATGATTTTTATAAAAACATGCATGCGATTGGCAAGGACCGCCCACGTTCAAAAGAGAGCATGGTGTTCTCCACTCAATCAACCCATAAATTATTGGCTGGACTATCTCAAGCCTCTCAAATTTTGGTTCAAGATTCTGAATCAAACAAATTGGACAATGACTGCTTCAATGAGTCGTATTTGATGCACACATCGACTAGCCCTCAATACGCCATCATTGCATCCTGCGATGTGGCTGCAGCCATGATGGAGCCACCCGGTGGCACTGCCTTGGTTCATGAATCGATTGCCGAGTCCCTAGACTTCCGACGCGCGATGCGCAAAGTAGATGAGGAGTGGGGGGCTGATTGGTGGTTCAAAGTCTGGGGGCCGGAGTATCTTGCTGAAGAAGGTGTGGGTGAGAGAGATGACTGGGTGCTAAGAGCCAATGAGCGTTGGCATGACTTTGGTAATCTGGCAGACGGCTTCAATATGCTGGATCCAATCAAGGCAACGGTAATCACCCCGGGCTTAGAGATGGACGGTAATTTTGCCGATACAGGCATACCAGCCAGCATTGTGACCAAGTACTTGGCTGAGCATGGTGTGATTGTGGAGAAAACAGGGTTGTATTCGTTCTTCATCATGTTCACGATTGGTATTACCAAGGGTCGTTGGAACACGATGGTGACCACCTTGCAACAATTTAAAGATGACTATGACAAGAACCAACCTCTCTGGCGTGTTCTTCCAGAGTTTGTGGCTAAATACCCTCGCTATGAGCGCATTGGGCTAAGAGATTTGTGTCAGCAGATTCATCAAGTCTATAAAAAGTTTGATGTGGCACGCATGACCACAGAAATGTACTTGTCTGACATGGTGCCTGCCATGAAGCCATCAGATGCATGGGCGAAGATGGCGCATCGCGATATTGAGCGTGTCAAGATTGATGATTTAGAAGGCCGCGTGACCGCCATGTTGGTGACTCCTTACCCACCAGGCATTCCCTTGTTGATTCCTGGAGAATGCTTTAACAAGCGCATCGTTGATTATTTACGCTTTACCCGTGACTTTAATGAGCAATTCCCGGGCTTTGAAACAGACGTGCATGGTTTGGTGAAGGGTGACCTCAATGGCCGCAAGGAGTACTACGTGGATTGCGTCAAAGAATAATCACACATTGACTCTAAAACTAAAAAGGCTCACCTAGGTGAGCCTTTTGCTTCTTAAGCAAAACACAAGAGTCAGCTAGCGCTATGCTAGCAATCACTTCATATTTTTGCGGTAAGTGGCAATTGCTTTTTTCACTTGTTCAGGCGCAGTGCCACCCGTGTGATTGCGGCTATTGACAGAACCTTCAAGTGTTAGGAAGCTAAAAACATCATCGCCAATTAAGTTGGCCTGATTGCCAAGATCGCAAGCAGTTCGCAAATCAGCCAAAGACAAGTCGGCCAAATCGCAGCCTTTGATTGAGCATGCTTTAACTGCATGAGCAACAGCCTCATGAGCATCGCGGAAAGGCAAACCTTTTTTAACTAAATAATCCGCTAAATCGGTAGCGGTTGCAAAACCTTGTAAAGCTGCAGAGCGCATCGCGTCAGCCTTCACCTGAATGTGAGGCACCATATCGGCAAAAATACGCAAGGTGTCGCGTAGTGTATCTGCAGAATCAAATAAAGGCTCTTTATCTTCTTGGTTATCTTTGTTGTAAGCCAATGGTTGGCCTTTCATCAAAGTTAATAAAGAAATCAAGTTGCCGTTGACGCGGCCTGTTTTGCCCCGCGCTAATTCTGGAACATCTGGGTTTTTCTTTTGCGGCATGATAGAGCTACCCGTGCAGAAGCGATCTGGTAAATCAATAAAGCCAACACGTGGGCTCATCCAAAGAATCAATTCTTCTGATAAACGTGAAATATGCGTCATCACTAATGAGGCGGTAGCACAGAACTCAATCGCAAAGTCTCGATCAGAGACTGCATCCAAAGAGTTTTGGCAAACCGCTTCAAAGCCCAAAGTTTTGGCAACACGTTCACGGTCTATGGGGTAACTAGTACCTGCTAAGGCAGCAGCACCCAAGGGCAAGCGATTGACACGTTTGCGACAGTCAGCCAAGCGCTCAGCATCACGTGCGAACATTTCGGCATATGCCATGACATGGTGGCCAAATGTAATGGGTTGAGCAACCTGTAGGTGAGTAAAGCCCGGCATGATGGTGTCGGCATGCTTTTCAGCTAGACCCAAGAATCCTGAGCGCAAATGGGTTAGCTCAACTTGTATTTCATCAATTGCACCCCGCAACCACAAGCGGATATCTGTGGCGACTTGGTCATTGCGTGAACGACCGGTGTGTAGACGTTTACCTGCATCACCCACCAATTTTGTCAGGCGAGCCTCAATATTGAGGTGCACGTCTTCTAAAGCCAGTTCCCAAACAAAAGTGCCCGCTTCAATTTCTGAGCGTATCTGGGCCATGCCTTTTTGGATCTGGGACCAATCATCTGCACTGATGATTTTTTGTGCCGCCAACATCTCAGCATGAGCCAATGAGCCCTGGATATCGACCAAAGCCATGCGTTTATCAAAATCAACAGAGGCGGTGTAACGTTGGACGAGTTCCGCCACAGGCTCTGCAAAACGAGCCGACCAAGCTTGGTCTTTGTTGTCTAAAGAGTTCTTGTTTTTGTCTAAATCTGCCATAAACACAAGTATATTGCCTCAAAGGCTTTATTCTTATGGTTATGACACAAATTTCTTAT
>JACCDJ010257569.1_pt1 | contig 22004 bp, 15 predicted proteins | sample 7444481 | NCBI WGS metagenome assembly JACCDJ01 (sample SAMN15323435, study PRJNA562643) | freshwater metagenome | isolation source: river surface water | place: USA:Blue River Watershed | collected 2017-08-15 | reverse complement strand
TTAATACTATTTAGTTTAGTATTTCTAAATGCAGCATAACCTATAATTGTAAGTGAACTAATATCTTGAAATATAACTTCATTCAATAAAGTGCAATTATCAAATGCATAATCATCGATTAAAGTAATTGTATTTGGAATTGTAACACTTGTTATTGCTTTATTCTTAAATGCTGATATTGCTATTTTAGTAACCGGAAAACCATCTATAATATTATCTATTACAACATTAGTAATAGCTGTTTTAAGACCAGTGATAGTAACTGTATTAGTTGTTTCTATTATATAATTAAAATCAGTGGCTGCATAAAAAGTTTCTATATTCAATGGATATAAATAAGACATATATAAAATATAATATAAAATAAAAATTATAAAATAAAAATTGACTATTTAATATTATATAAAGATTTCTATAATATATCAATAAGTAAATGTCATTCAAATCTAAATTTTATGGACCTGATGTTAAAAATATTAAAGAAGTTAGTTTTTGTATTTATACTAATGATATGATTAAAAAATATTCAGCAGTTAAAAGCGACCCATTTGGTATTAATGTTCCTGATTCTTATGATAACTATGAACCAAAGAAGGGTGGTTTAGTAGATTTAAGATTAGGAACATGTGATATCTATTTAAATTGCACGACATGTGGACAAAATTCAAATGATTGTGAAGGCCATTTTGGTCATACTGAATTAGCTGAATATTTATTTCATTATGGATTTTTAAATCATCTTATTACTATTTTAAAATGCATTTGTTTAAAATGCTCTAATGTATTAATTGAAAGAACTGAAGAAAACTTAAAACGTTTTCATAATAAATCTGGTAAATATCGTTATAAAGAAATTAAAGATATGATTAAAAATATTAATTTTTGTAATGTATGTGGAACACCTGTTCCTAAAATTAAAAAAGATATTAAAGAAGCAAGTATTAGTATTAGAATTGTATTAGAGAAAGAAGTAAATGCAACAGGTATTGATGAAGCAACAGGATTAGCAACTGAAGGAACTAAAATTATTCGTGATTATTTAACACCTAGACAATGTTATAATATTTTAAGAAATGTAAGTGACATGGATGCTCATCTTATGGGTTTCAATGTAGAAATTCAAAGACCAGAGGATTTAATTATGACACGTTTTCCAATTCCACCAGTTGTTATTCGTCCTACTGCTAAAATTGATTTTATGGGTTCATCAACACATGAAGATTCATTAACATTAAAGATTGCTGATATTATTAATTATAATATTCGTGTTAGAAATGAAATGAATAAAGATTCACCTTCATTACAAGATTCATTAGCATTTCTTCAATATAATGTAGCTATATTTTTTGATAATGATTCAGCTGCTTTACCTAAATCTGAATTTAAAACAGGTGGGCGTCCAATTAATAGTATTAGCGATCGTATTAAAAGCAAAGAAGGTCGTATGCGTTTAAATATTATGGGTAAACGTGTTGATTTTTCAGCTCGTTCAGTCATTACTAGTGATCCTTATATTGATATTGACATGGTAGGTGTTCCATTACGTGTAGCTAAAGATTTAACTATTCCAGAAGAAGTTACACCACAGAATATTAAACATTTAACAAAATTAGTTATGAATGGACGTGATATTTATCCAGGAGCTAATTATGTTTATAAAATAACAACTGTTAATGGAAAAACTATTAGTCAAAGAATTGATTTGAGATATCGTAAAGCAAATATTAAATTAAATTATGGTGATATTGTTGAGCGTCATATTGTTAATGATGATTATGTGCTGTTTAATCGGCAACCAACACTCCACAAACCATCTATGATGGGTCATCGTATTCATGTATTAGAGAGAGATGATAGTAATACATTCCGTATGAATGTAAGTGTATGTAAACCATACAATGCCGATTAACGTCCCCACAAAGTCGGCAACAGGTGGCTGCTTATAAGGTTGATGTAAACACCTTATGAGGAAAACAGTGTAAGAACATCCTAGTGATAGTATATAACCACCTAGTCAAATTATGATTATAAATCATTATTTGGCAACATTACCAAATTGCGGGAAACCCGTAAAGCCCATTCTACCAAGTCAACGTAGTAATACAGTTGATGGCTCAGGAGAAAAACCGGAGGTATGGTAAAAATGAATGGGATATCTTTTAGACATCAAAAATAATAATATACGAGCTTAATATATTCATTTCAATAAATATGATTTAAAGTAATATTCACTTCATAATTAATGGAAGAAGGATTAAACACAGGAGTTATCTATATGATAACAAATATTGAAAATGGATTAAAATATATTGGTAGAGCAAAATCTTATAGCATAAAAAAAAATGGTTCTATTGTAAAACATGGAGCTAAAGGAAGATTAAAAAGTCATTGGAGTAAAGTAAATATTGATAAAATGGAAATTCCTCTTTTATATAATGATATGAAAAAATATGGTGAATATGCTTTTAAAATCAAGGTTTTAGAAGTATGTTTATTAACAGATATCAATAGAAGAGAAGGAGAACTCATTTTACAACATGAAACATATAAACCAGAAATTGGTTATAATATGTTTATTGGAGATAAAAAACCCATTGACCCAGTTAATAAGAAAGAATATGAAAATAAAAAGTCAGAATCAAATAAAAATAGAGCATCTGAAGGAGCATTACGACGAACAGAAGGTGGAACAGGACTTCCACCTAATATTTATCGTAGAAAGAATGGACTATTTGCTCAAATTAAATTAGTAAATCAAAATGGCGGCACGTCATTATATAATAAAGCATTCTTTATTAGTGCTGATTCTGAACAAGTTAAATTACAAAAAGCTCAAGAATGGTTAATACAAATTAAAGCTCAACATGAACAAAATAATAATATAATTAATGATGTCTAAAAGTAATCGGTGATCCGCAGCCAAGCCTCCTAATAGTTATTATTTATAGCTATTAGGAGGAAGGTTCAGAGACTTGACGGTAGTGGGTTGGATAGTTTTCTATCTAGCTTAAGGTAAAGTCCACTCCATGGTGAAAATCATGGCGATATTTTTTAGTTTTTACATGTAGTATTTATGTGATATACTAATACATGTAAAATACGACAAAAAATATCACATTCGTTTGATGGGGATGAAATGAACATACACTTAGCACAGTCGATTCAAGCACGTAATGAGCTTGAGCGTATTGCTAATGTAAAATATCAAATTATTTCAGCAAAGGATTCGAATCCAATTATTGGATGTGTGCAAGATTCCTTATCTGGAGCATATATTATGAGTATGGATAATAATATTGACTATAATAGAGCATGTAATCTTTTATGTAATACATCTTCATTAACAAAGTCAAAATTAAAAAAAGGAGAAACATTTAATGGTAAACAAGTATTTAGTCATATTATTCCAGAAGGTATTAATTCAGTAAAGAAGAAGGGAAAAGATATTATTTTTCAAATTAAGAATGGTGAATTATTAGAAGGTATGTTAGATAAATCACAATTATCAACTACTAAAAATAGTATTATTCATTATGTATGGGATAAATATGGTCCTACACCAACTCAAAAATTTATTGATGATACTCAAAGACTTATTCTAAATTATTTATTAGATAAAGGTTTAACTGTTGGATTAAAAGATTGTATTATTCCAATTGAATTAGTTAAACAATTAAGAGAAATTATTCATACTAAAATTATTTCAGCTAATCATAATTTAACTCAATATGAGAATGATTACGATAAAATTACACCAGAAACAGGTGATGGTATTCTTAGTATGGAATTGAATGCTATATCATCCAATATTGGAAAATTAATTATGGATGTATTAGATAAAGAGAATGGTTTAAATGTCATGATTTCATCAAAGTCTAAAGGTTCAGTAGTTAATATGACACAAATGGCTGGATGCTTAGGTCAAGTATTAGTTGAAAGTCAAAGAATTAAGAAGCGTGTGACTGGCAGAACTTTATCTATTTTTCATCAAAATGATGATACACCAGCAGCTCGTGGATTTATTGGTTCTAGCTTTTTAGATGGATTAAAAGGTTATGAATTCTTTTTTCATACTATGGGTGGTCGTGAAGGTTTAATTGATACAGCCATTCGAACTGCTGAAACTGGTTATATTCAACGTAAATGTATTAAATTTTTAGAAGATTTATTAGTTAATTATGAAGGTTTAATTAGAACAGCAAATGGTATTTTAGTTCAATACTTATATGGTGATAGTGGTATTGACCAACAAAAACAAACTCAAGTTAAGCTTAATCTAATTAATCTTAATAATAATGCTATTAAAGAACAATTCATTTTTAATGATGATGAGATTAAACAATTAGAAAAGAAATATAAAATTGATATTGATAAATTTAATAAAAATATGTTTGAAAAAATGGTTGATATGCGTGATAAATTAAGAAAAATTTATTTCTTATCAACTGGTAATTATAAAGTCATTGAAGATAGTTTTATGCTTCCTATTAATCTTTTACGTATTAGTCAAGAGATTGAAAGCACAGATAGCATGAGCATGGACCCTAATTATATTGTAGAACAGATTGAAGATTTATTAACAAATTATGATGATCGTTTTATTACAATGATGAAGAAGAATTCTAAATTATTAAAAGATGATGACCAAGCATATAAATTTATGCTTAGAATTGGATTATATGAATATATTTCACCTCGTAAATGTTTATTTGAATATAAAATTAGTCGGGAAGGTTTTGATAATTTAATTGAAGATATTAGAACTTCATTATCAAGAGCTCTTGTTGAACCAGGTGAAATGGTAGGTGTAGTTGCTGCTCAGTCTATTGGTGAACCAACTAGTCAGCTTACTATGAATACTAAACATGCTGCAGGTAAGGCAGGTGTTAGTGGTGTAAGTCGTATTAAAGAAATTATGAGCTACAGCAAGAATATTAAGAGTCCACAAATGACAATTTATTTTGAAGATAAATATAGTAATAAGAATGATGCTAATTTGATTTCATCATACTTAAAACATCTTACGATTAGAGAACTAATTTCTTCAGCAGAAATTTTATATAGTATGGATAATAAAGATTCATTATCAAAATTATTAGAAAATGATAATGTAAGTAATCCATTCTTTGTTAATAATGATACCCAAAGTGCTACTAATATTAAATCATTACCATTTGTTATTAGATTAACAATGAATTTAGAAAAGATGATGGAAAAGGAAACAACTTTATTAGATATTAAGACTAAATTTGTTACATATTGGTATAAGAACTTTTCTAATATCAAGAATGTTAAAAAGTCTCATAAAGATATTCTAATTAATGTTGACAAACTTGCAGTATTAAGTAATAATGATAATATTATTCATATTAGATTTAGATTAAATGATTTTAATTACAGTTTATTAACAAACTTTTTAAATATTATATTAGATGTAATTACATTAAAAGGTATTGATAATATTGATAATGTAAATCAATCTCAAGAAAGAAGAGTAACATTCAATGAAGAAGGTGACACTGCTATTGAGAAAGAATATATTGCATTAACAGAAGGAATCAATTTAGAAGGATTAAAAATGCTAAAAGGTATTAATCATTCTAGAACTAAAATTAATGATATTCATACAGTATATGTCAATTATGGCATTGAAGCTGCTAGAAATGTTATTATTTATGAATTATTGACAACTTATGAAGCTAATGGTGCTGGTATTAACCATGCTCATATGTCTTTATTAGTTGATATGATGACATATAGTGGTGAAGTAATTAGTATTGACAGACATGGTATGAATAAAGTAGATAATGATCCTATATCTAAAGCATCATTTGAGAAAACAATGGAACATTTTATTAATGCTGCTATATTTTGTGAGACAGATAAGATGACATCAGTATCATCACGTATTGCTCTTGGTAGAGTAATTAATGGTGGAACAGGTTCATTTGATTTGATTTTAGATACAGAGAAATTAAAGAATTCTGAATATATTGAGAATGAAACAGGTGGAAGAACCGACTTTATTCCTCTTACAATTGAACCATTATTTGGTGATGTTATTAAGAATGGATTTGCTCGTAATGATTTCTTCATACCGGAATGATAATCATACCTGAATGATAATCATACCAATATGATTTATTTTATAATTAAATAATATTTATTTAATATTATTTAATTTATAATTTATTAAATATTATTTTTAATCTATCAATAAAACTGGTTTGATAATATAATAAAACAAAGTTAGCAATAAATACACCATTAATTTCTCTTAATCTAGAATGTTGATAACCAGCAGCACCATCAAATGGAAATGGTATACGCTGTGTTATATTTCTCATAATATAAATGCTTATTAAAATTAATGCTAAATTTAAAAAAGAATATATAAATGTTAAATGTAATGGCTCATCATATTTATCAGAAACATCATTTGAATACATATTTGGTTCAGATGGTTTAGTCGGTTCTGTATCTTTTGTTTTAATTGATGGGATTATTTTACTAATTATTTTAGATAAAATTAAACAAGATATTATTTGAATAATAGCAACATATATCATTGCCACCCATTTAATACCTATAAAACCTATAAAATTTTCTTTGGTTTTATCTAATGCAACTATATCAACTTTTTTAGGAATAGTTATATCATATTCACTAGTAGGACTTAATAAAAATGATTGAATTTGATCTGACATTATATATATTATAATTTATAATATAATTATCTCAAGTTAATTATAATATGACCACAAAGGCAAAACGTTTAGAAATGTTAAAAAATTTCCCTAAATATGATTTTGGTTCATCACATTTATGGTTATTAGGTCAAGGTGCTATAGGAACAGGATTGTTATATATGATTTTAAAATTATTTAAAATAAATTTAGAACAAATTACTGTTATTGATATGCCTACTAAAGTTAAACCAAAAGAAAAATTAATTAAAGATGTAAATGATATTGTTAAAATTGTTAGAGGAACTACAAGTAATAAAATTAATATAATTTCTGCTAATATTAATCAAAATAATTATAAGAAAATTTTTAAAACTTTATCTAAAAATGATTTAATTATTGATTGTGTTTATTGTGTATCCACATTAGAACTTCTTAAATTATGCCAAGAAATTGGATGTGTTTATGTTAATAGTTGTGTTGAAATATGGGATTACAAAGATATTGATTCTGCATATGATTATACTATTCATGCAAAAGTTCAAGAATTAAAAGAATATGAAGCATCTGTTTCACCTAAATTTACTGCTATGACAGGTATTGGTTGTAATCCAGGTATGGTTAGTGTTTGGGCTCAACTAGCTATTGAAAAAATTAATAAATATTATGGAAATAAAATAATGAAAACAGCAGAGGAACTTGGTATCAGAACAGTTCATATATCAGAAATTGATACTCAAAGATGTAATGTTCCTAAAAAAGTAAATGAATATTGTAATACATGGGGTTCAACAATGGAACCATTATATGAAGAAGCATTAGCACCATTAGAAATGTCATTTGGAACTCACGAAGATGTTCCTAAAAGAAATTTAACAGCTTATGAAAAAGATAAATCTGTAATTATTTTAGATAGATTAGCATTAAATACATTTGCTCAATCTTATACTCCACTTTATGGTAATTTCATAGGTATGTTAATTAGACATGAAGAAAATATTACAATTGGAGATAAATTATCTACTTTTAAAGAAGTTAAAGGTCAAAGAATAAAAACATATGCACCTTCTGTTTATTATGTATATCGTCCATCTAATGATACTATGGCATCACTTGCTGAATTAAGAGATAATAATTATGAATATCAAGATAATTGGAGATTCTTAACTAATGAAATTATTGATGGTCGTGATGAATTAGGATTAACATTCTTTTTAAAGAATGGTGATATATTTTGGATAGGTTCATTATTAGATATTCATGAAGCTCGTGAAGTATATGGAAATAATTTTAGTCATAAAATGAATGCAACATCAGTTCAAGTAGTTGGTGGTTATCTTAGTGGTATAATGCATATGATGGATTTACATAAAATGGGTAAATATGGTTTATATACAGCTGAAGATTTACCATACAGAGAAGTATATAATAGAATGAAACCTTTTTATGGTGATTTTGTTTTCAAGAAGGTAAATAAATGGGATTATAGAGATATTAATAAACCATACCAATTTACAACATTCGTTGCTGCTCAAAAAGAGAAGAATTTAAAAAAATATGTTCCAAAAATGGAATGGAAATTAAGTGATTTCTTAGTTAATCCTGAATCTGTTATTGGTATTAGCAAATGTGTTAATTATAAACAAAAGAAAGAATGTAATTAATCATTTTTCACAAGTAGTAAATAATGATTAATATAATAATCTAAATATTTTAAAATCTATAGATTATTATATGGCTGGTGCATTAATGCAATTAGTTGCCTACGGGGCTCAAGATGTTTATTTAACAGCTAATCCAACAATAACATATTGGAAAGCAGTTTATCGTCGTCATACCAATTTTGCTATTGAAAGCATGTCTCAATCATTAAGTGGTATTGTTAATTTTGGAAATAAAGCTGTTTGCAGAATCTCACGTAATGGTGATTTAATGAGCAGAACATATATTCAAGTAACTTTACCAGATTTAAGTGATTATGATACTTATTATGTTAATCGTGTTGGTTTTAATTTAATTAAATCAGTTGAATTAAGAATTGGTGGTCAACAAATTGATAAACATTACAGTGATTGGATGCATATCTGGACAGAATTAACACATAATGTTGATATGAAAGATTTACTTGATAAATTAGTTGGATTAAAAGATATAGATGGTATGAGCGCTAAACAAGTAAATCCTGGAACATTAAATATTCCATTATTATTCTTTTTCTGCCGTAATCCTGGTTTAGCAATTCCTTTAATTTCTCTTCAATACCATGAAATTGAATTATGGTTTGAGTTTGAAACTTTAGTTAATTGTTTAAATGATAGAAATGAATATAATAATGTTCCAGTTTCATCTTTATCATTATCAAATATTAATTTATGGGTTGATTATATCTTTTTAGATACTGAAGAAAGAAAAGAATTTGCTCAAAAACCTCATGAATATCTTATTGAAATTGTTCAAAATCAAGAAAATAGTATTAGTGCAACTGGTCGTTCATCTACTAGACTCACATTTAATCATCCAACTAAATTTATAACATGGACATTAAGAGACACAACTGCTGAATGCTCCCCATTTGTTGAAATATTTAGTGGTGGTAATACTACATTTGGATTAAAATATAATGGAACATTATGGGCATGGGGTAATAATACAGATGGTGAATTAGGTAATGGTCAATTTGATAGTTTTCCAAGATACTATCATACACCAATTCAAGTAGGTACAGATACTGATTGGGTTAAAATATCTGTAGGAACTTTTTGTGTTTTTGGTATTAAGACAAATGGAACTTTATGGTCTACCGGTCTTAATCTTCAGGGTCAATTAGGTTTAGGAGATAATACTGATAGAAATATATTTACAATAGTTACTTCTCCAGCAAATTCTATATGGACTGATGTTGCAACATCTGGGAGACATACTATAGCAATTAGAAATGATGGCACTTTATGGTCTACTGGTATTAATACTAAAGGACAATTAGGTATTAATAATACAACTAGTAAAAATACATTTACTCAAGAAACAACATACGCAACTAATTGGATTCGTGTTTTTACAAATATTGATAGTTTTTTTGGAGGTTCTTCATATGCTCTTAAATCAAATGGAATATTATATGCATGTGGTTTTAATAATCACGGTCAATTAGGTATTAATAGTACAACTGATCGAACTCAATTTGTTCAAGTTAATTCAAATGTATGGAAAGAAATAAGTGCTGGTGAATATCATGTAGTTGGTATTCAAGATAGTGGTGTATTATGGGCATGGGGTATTAATAGCAATTATGAATTAGGAACAAATGATATAACTGAATATCGTATTCCTCATATTATTGATACTGATACAGATTGGAATAGAATTAGTTGTGGTGGTCATTTTACATTAGCCATTAAAGGTAGCGCATTATATGGTTGGGGTATTAATTCCAATGGTCAATTAAATAATAATGATTATTCAGGTACTACTATTCAAGTTCCTACTCAATTAGGAACAGATACAGATTGGGCTAAAATTTCTACAGGATTTTATTCCTCATTTGCAATGAAAGATACTTTAGAATTATTTGCAACTGGTAGAAATTATGAAGGACAATTAGGATTAAAATATGGATTTGCTACATATGAAACATATAAAATACCTAATAATAATTGGGCTCAAATATCTACATCTAAGACATGTTCAGTTGGAGTTCCAGTTCCAGCATATGATATATCAGAAGAAGCATATACTATGGCAATTGATAATAATGGTTATTTATGGACATGGGGTTTTAATTATCATCAACAAAATGGATTAGGTCCATTTAGTGACACTGTTTATGCACTTCCAACTCAAGTAATAACCGGAGGTTTAAATACATGGAAATCTGTTGATGCTGGTGGTTATCATACAGTTGGTATAAAGACTGATGGAACATTATGGGTAGTTGGTGTTAATAATTATGGACAATTAGGAACAGGTAATTATGATGATACTACATCATGGACTCAAATTGGTAGTGCGACCAATTGGATTAAAGTTTCATGTAGTGCAGTAGGAACAGCTGTATTAAATGCTGCTGGTGAAATATGGATGACAGGTTATAATTATGATGGTCAATGTGGTCAAAATACAAACCATACAACATTAGGACCAGTATTCCCATTTCCTGCTGGATATTATACTAATTATACCAGTTTTGTTAAAGTTCTTGGTGGACATACATGGACTGATTTAGCTGCTGGTAATTTTCATATGATTGCCATTAATAATGCTGGCCATGTATTTACATGGGGTTTAGGTGGAAGTGGTCAATTAGGTCAAGGTACTAATAATAATCTTGCACTTCCTCAACAAGTTGGTTCAGCTACTTGGCTTCATATATCTGGTGGTCAATTTTCATCTTATTTCTTAAGAAGTGATTATACTATATGGGGGTGTGGTGATAATACTTATGGAGAATTAGGTATTGGAAATAATACTAACATTAATTATTTAGCACAAGAATCATCAGGTTCTACATGGACTGTTATGAAAGGTGGTGATAGATCATTATATGGTGTTAAAGCAGATGGTTCATTATGGGCAACCGGTTATAATTCATATGGCCAATTAGGTTTATCAACTAATGATTATCCAGATACAACAGATAGAAATGTATTTACACAAGTTGGTAGACATAGAATATACACTAATGTTTATCCTGGACCCTTATATGCATTTGCTAGTGATAATTCTGATAATTTATGGGCATTTGGTTATGGTTTGAATTTAGGTGTTCAATTTGAAAATATATATACTTTAACTGAAGTTCCTTGCCAATCTAATGATATTTTCACAAACTTTAGTGGTTATAATAATAATACTAATACTTTAGCATCTGCTAAATTAAGATTAAATGGTCAAGACAGATTTGCTGAACGTGATGGAACTTATTTCAACTATATCCAACCTTATCAACATTTTGAAGTTAAACCAGATACCGGTATTAATGTTTATTCATTTGCTCTTAAACCAGCAGAACATCAACCATCAGGAGCATGCAACTTTTCAAGAATTGATAATATTAACTTAGATATTACACCTACAATTAATCCAGAAAACACAAATAATACTCCATTACAATTATCAGTTTATGCTTTCAGCTATAATGTTCTTAGAGTAGCTAGTGGTATGGGTGGTTTAGCATTTAGTAATTAAGTAATTAATCTTCTGTTTTTATTCTAGCAGAATTTAATTATTTATATTATTATAAATATATAATCTATATATTTATAATATTATGAGCGATGGGTCATTATTACAATTGGTAGCATTAGGTGAAGCAGATGCTTATCTCTATGATCAACCAACAGTTACTTTTTTTAAACAATATTATAACAGACATACTAATTTTTCAATTGAAAGTATTATTCAAAAATTCAAAGGTATTGCTGATTTTGGAGAAACAATTAATTGTGTTATTTCTAGACATGGTGATTTAATTTGGAGAACATATCTAGAAGTAACATTATCACCAATTATTACAACTGATCCTAATACATATTGTAATAGAGTTGGTTTTAAATTATTAAAAAAAGTAGAATTAAGAATTGGTGGTAAGACTATAGATACGCATTACAGTCATTGGATGCATATTTGGACTGAATTAACCCATAATGTTGATATGAAATCATTATTAAATAAAATGGTTGGTAATAAAGCAGATGATGGTCAATTAGGTGATAATAATAATCCTGGAACTTTAATGATACCATTATTATTCTTTTTTTGTCGTAATCCAGGTTTAGCTTTACCATTAATTGCACTTCAATATCATGAAATTGAAATAATTATAGAATTTGATTATTTTAACAATCTTATATCTGATTTGAATGTAACTAATAATATTTCTCAGGGGACTATGAGTAATGTTAGTATTTGGGTAGATTATGTATTTTTAGATACAGAAGAAAGAAAACATTTTTCACAAACAACTCATGATTATTTAATAGATGTAACTCAACAACAAGAGATATCAATATCTGCTAATAAAACAAATTGTGTTAAATTAGATTTTAATCATCCAACTAAAATGTTAGCATGGGCATTAAAAGATAATTCATTTACTGGTGGTGGTGAAACATGTTATACACCATTAATTTCATCATTAGGTTATAGCACTATGGTAGTTAGATCAGATGGTTATTTATGGGGATGGGGTGATAATAGTTCAGGACAACTAGGTTTAGGAAATACAACTAGTCCTCAAACTACTCCAATTATTATACCAAATATTAATAAAAATGATGTTAAATTTATATCAAGTGCAGTTAGTTCATTTATTATAAAACAAGATGGTACATTATGGGGAACTGGATTAAATACATCTGGACAATTAGGATTAGGTGATAATACTGATAGAAATATATTTACTAAAATAGGAATAGATACAGATTGGATATTTGTATCAAATCGAGCAGCTCATACATTAGCTATTAAAACAAATGGAACATTATGGGTAACAGGTAATAATAATGGTGGACAATTAGGATTAGGAGATAATACAAATAGAAATGTATTTACTCAAATAGGTTCATCTACTTATCTTACATGTATATCGTTGACCAATGCATCTGCTGTTATTAAAAGTGATTTTACTTTATGGACAACTGGAGCAAATACAAATGGACAATTAGGATTAGGAGATAATACACATAGAAATGTATTTACTCAAGTTATAACTGCAGGAATTAATACATGGTCAAAAATATCTGGTTATAATACTTCTTCTTATGCCATAAAAACAGATGGAACATTATGGACATGGGGTATAAATAGTTCTGGACAATTAGGATTAGGTAATAGAACAACTTATAATACACCTCAGCAAGTAGGTTTTAATAATGATTATAATAATGTATATGCATCATCATTTACACTATATATAAAAAAAAATGATAATACTGTATGGGCTAGTGGTTCTAATGTTTATGGTGGATTAGGGTCAGGTAATTATGTAAATTCATCTATACTTATTCAAATTGGTTCATCTGAATGGATGGATGTTAAAGCAGGCTATAGTCATGTCTGGCTAATAGATAGTAATTATAATATGTATTTCTTAGGTGATAATAGTGGTGCTCAATTAGGAAAGAATTATATTATTTATCCATATGTATATCCAACATTATATAATGATACATCTAATTGGTTATCATATGTAGTTTCATCTTATATATTATTAATTAAATCAAATGGAACATTATGGTCAATGGGACCCAATACTTATGGCCAATTAGGTCTAGGTGATGTTATAAGAAGATATGCTCTTACTCAAGTTGGTTCTGATACAAATTGGTCATATGTTACTACAGAAATATCATTTGCTTATACATATGCATCTGCTGGAATTAAAACAGATGGTTCTTTATATACATGGGGAACAAATTCTTTTGGTATGTTAGGTTTAGGAAATTCAACAAATTATTATACACCACAAAAAGTAGGAACATCGACATGGAGAATTATATCTATTGGTAATATGCATATGGGTGGAATACAAACAGATGGAACATTATGGACTTGGGGTAATGGTTCTAATGGTGCGTTAGGAACAGGAAATAATGTTTCTTCTAATGTTCCAGTTAAAATTGGAACAGCAACTGATTGGTTAACTGTTGTATGTGGAGATGCAAATACATTCGCGATTAAAAATAATGGAACCTTATGGGCAACTGGTGCAAATAGTTCTGGTTCATTAGGAATAGGAAATAATGCAAGTATAAATACATTTATACAAGTTGGAACTGATACTTGGAGCTATATTACTACATCTGGTTATTCAACATTTGGTATAAAAACTGATGGAACATTATGGAGTTGTGGTCTTAATCATAATGGACAATTAGGTTTAGGTAATACTACTAATTATTATACATTTCAACAGGTAGGTTCGGATACATGGTTAAAAATTAGTAATAATAATGCTTATTATGTTAAAGGTATTAAAACAAATGGAACATTATGGTCATGGGGTAATACAGGTGGATTATCATTAGGAACAGATATAATAACATCACCACAAACATCTCCATTACAATTAGGAACAGATACAGATTGGATAGATGTTCAAGGTGGTATTGGTTCAGGTTTAGCTATTAAATCTAATAATACTAAATATATATGGGGAAGTAATGGTTCAGTATTTGATTATTCATTAAGATATTTTATTGATTTAACAGAATCTGATTTTGTAGTTGATAATTGTGTTCCAGGTGCAGGTATTAGTTTATTTGATAATTTTACTTATTATGGTTCATCATCATCAGTTTCATCATTATCTTCTGCTAAATTAATTGTTAATAATAATGAAAGAATTAGAGAGCGTGATTCTATTTATTTTAATTATATACAACCTTATCAACACTTCAACATTAAAGCAGATTTAGGAATTAATATGTATTCATTTGCTCTTAATCCAATCCATCATCAACCATCTGGAACATTTAATTTATCTAAAGTTCATAAATTACAATTAGAAATAACACCAACTAATAATCCTGATAATAATACGGATGAAATTCCATTAACATTATATATATATGCTTTTAGCTATAATATACTTAGAATAGCTGAAGGCATGGGTGGTTTGGCTTTTAATTAATTATTATACTTATATTAATTGAACTCTTTCTTGATTAATTCTTTTTGATATAATTGCAAAATCATTATTTGTGCATCTAACGCATACGCATTTAATACATACAACCATTAATATAGTTAATAATAATGATACTAATATAATTATGATTCCGTCTTTATCAATATCTGACATTCTTAATAATAATGATAATTATTATTTAAAATGATTATTATAATAATTCTAATTCATCTTCTTTTTTATATTTATTATTAGTATCTATTATTATCTGAATATCTAAATCATCATTATTAGATGATGTATATGTAATTTGCGATTGTTGTGTTTTATAACAATTAAATTTATCTTTATTTATATTTGCTTTGCAAATATAAATAATTAAACATAATGAAATAATAACACTTATAATAATTATTATATCTATTGACATTCTTAATTATAATTATTATTAGTATTTAAACCGATTATAATTAAAGAAATTCATCAATATTCTCTGGCATTTCTTTAATATTAATCTTATATGTATTCTTCATCATATTTAATAATCTTAACTCATTATTATCTGCCATCTTAATAAAACTAATACTCACACCTTTTTTATTAAATCTACCGCAACGACCAATACGATGAATATATGTTTCTTTATCTGGTGGCATATCAAAACAAATTACTAAATTAACTTGCTGAACATCAATACCACGAGCTAACAGATCAGTTGTTAATAAAAGACGTGTTTTACCATCACGAAACTCTTGCACAATATTATTTCTTTCTTGTGGTGTCATTTTTCCATGAATTGTAGTAATTGGAAAATTTTGAGCTTTTAATTGCTCAGCTAACCACTCAACTTTTCTAATTGTATTACAAAAAATAATTGCTTGAGTTGTTGAAATTAAATTGTAAATATCAATAAATACATCAAATTTATATTCCTCTTGTTCAACATCAATATAAAATTGACTAATTAATTCAACAGCAACATCTGCATTTTTTAATAAAATTTTAATTGGATTTATCATAATTTTATCTGTTACCTTAAAAACAGATGGCGTTAAAGTAGCAGAAATTAATACTTTTTGAGCAGTATGTGGAACCTTATTAATTAATTTATGTAATTCAGCACAATCTTTCTCATTTGTCATACTATCAGCTTCATCAATTACAAAATTAGTAATATTACTAATAGGTAATTTGTTTAATTCAATCATATGAAGAATTCTACCAATTGTTCCAATAATAATATCAGTTGTATGCATCTTAAAATCTGTTCCACCTGTGCATAATGAGATAGTATAATTACTATATTTAATAATATTTGATGCTACAGTATGAACTTGGTTAGCTAATTCTCTCGTTGGTGTTAAAATTAGAATTTTATTAGTAGGATTATTATTTAAAATGTTTAAAATTCCAATTAAAAATGTAGCTGTTTTACCTGTTCCAGACTGAGACTGAATAATACAGTCTTTTCCTGAATGAATTGATTCTATTCCTTTAATTTGAATAGAAGAAGGGGCATTAAATCCATTTAAATATAAGCCCTTTAAAATATCTTTATTTAACACTAATTTATCAAAATTTTTATGTAAATCTTGATTATCTGAATCTTCGATTTTATTGTCCATTTTAATATATAATCAATTTTATCTTTATATCCATTGGTCTATTTAAAAAAAGTTGATATATATACTATTTAAAGCTTACCCTTTGTATATCTCTTAATGTCTACTCAACAAACAACAACTAAATTTCAAGACTTTAATGCGTCTGATTTATCATTTACTAAATTTGAAGAAAATGAGCGTTCCAAGGCCCAGAACCTAGCTTTCCCTCGTTTTAAGGAAACCCAGCGTCTTATGCTTCAGGGTCCTTGGATTGAGATGAATGCCTATGGTGTTCCCCAGCTTGGCGAGTATTATAAGACTGATAAAGATCGTGCTTTTATTAAAATTCCTCTTGACCTTAACAATCCTGAAGTTAAAGAGTTTTTTGAAAAATTACAGTCTATTGATGAATTAATGTCTAGCAAGGAATTCAAGGCTCAGCAATTTGGTGATAAGGCTAAGAAATACAAATATGCCTATCCTATTTGCCGTGTTCCTGTTGAGGATGAAGATGAAGAAGAAGATAAAAAGAAATCTAAATATCCTCGTCCTCCTTATATGAAGGTCAAGCTTGATGCTACATGGCCTGAAACTAAAATTCTTACTCAAGTTTATACATCTGTTATGAAAGATGGTAAGCGTGAGCGTGAGAAGCAGGAAGTAGAGAGTGTTGATGATTTTGCGAACGTTGTTCGTTATCTCTCGAAGATTCGTCCTATTATTTCACCAGTAAAAGCTTGGTGCGAGAAGAAAGGTAAGATGGGTAAAGATTTTCTTGAATATGGTATTACATTTAAGCTTGTTAAGGTTGAAGTTGAGCCACATGTTGGTAATTCTTCGAATCTATCATCTTACATGAACAATGATGCATTTATTGATAGTGATGATGAAGAAGCTGATAATAAATCTGTGAGCAAACTAACAACTGCTTTTAAAACTTCTCTTACAATTAAGAAAGATAGTGATGATGAAGAGGAAGAGAAGGAAGAAAGTGATGATGAAGAAGCAGAAGAAGAAAGCGAAGAAGAACCTGAGCCTGAACCAGTTAAACCGATTAAAGGTAAAGGTGCTAAAGCTGCTCCTGCTAAGAAGAAGTAAATATTTTACTTTATAAAAAATTATTTTATAAATTAATTAAAAATTATTATAACTTTTAATTAATTACATAACACATAAATCTTCTGGATTTTTATAAAGAGCAGCTGTGGTGCTACATATTCTAAAACTAATATTTGGACAAGAAACAATTATAGATTCTTTTGCTTTACATTCATCTAAATTAATATCTTCAATATTTGTATTTGGATATTTCTCAAAAAATATTTCTAAAAATACAGTAAATATTCTAGTATATCTTTCATTAATATTAATTGTAAATATACGAGTTATAATTCTATTCAATCCTTCATCATATTTAGATATATAAAAATTAAATAATTGAGTCATAATATTCATTGCACAAATACTGTGTTCAGTATGAGAAACTATTAATTGTTGAATCATCCATAATAATGAATGAGTTGATTCTTGATATTCTTTTAATTTATTCATATGTTCTCTTAAATCTTTTAAACAAACTGGAAAATTATAATTAGTCAAAATATCTTTATCATATTGTAATAATACCACAAAAAATCTTTTATTTTTAATAATAATATCTATATCAGATTCTAATTTATTTTCATAAATATAATTGTATAAATTAATATAATTTAAAAAATCAATTAATCCTGTTTTAAATGGTTTTATTGTATTATTAGTAATAGTAATTATATTACTTTCAATTATATTCATAGTATTAGATAATGGTAATTTATAAAAATTATTAATAATTTCAATTAACATATAAAAACTCTCAATAAAATTACTATGTTCTATATTAATATTATTATCACGCTGAACACCAGTAAAATTAAACTTCCCATATAAATTTTTTATAAATTCTTTATCATAAATAATATTATAATTACTTATATAATTTTCATATAATTGACAATACATTATTAATATATAATATGAATTATGATTTTCATCATTTTTATTAAATAATATATTCAAATCTCTTTTAAATACATCCATTTATAATATAATATAATAGATTTAAATAAAAGTTTAAATATTATTTTAATGTCATCTATAAAAGTTCCTTATAGAATATCAGAAATAGATATAAATAATATATGCTATACAGATATTAAAGTTAATAATAAGAAAACAATTATTTATTTAAAATATAATGATAATAATAAATTTAAAAATATTGTATTCCAAACACCTACATTTATGTCAACATATGTTCCAAAGATTAAAAATGACATTTATGAATTAGATGTTCCATTAATTGGTAAAGAACAAAATAAAATTAATAAATTTATTAATTTTTTAGAATCAATTGATAAAAAGATTATTAAAGATGCTAAACATAATAATAAATGGTTTGAAAAATTTACAAATGTTAAAAGTATGAAATATCAAAGAATTATAAGAGAGCCAACTGATAAATCAAATAAAGCAGGTATTATTAGATTAAAGTTATTAAAAACAAATGATTTTGAAACAATCATTCAAAATACAACCAGTAGAATGGAAATAGAAGAAATTAATAAAGATAGTTGGTTAAAATGCATATTAGAATTATATGCTATATGGATTAATGAAAATGGATTTGGTATATTTGTGAGACCAGTTTTATTAAACTTTAAACCATGTCCTAAGATTAGTTATAATTATAAATTAATAGAAGATAGTGATGATGAGCCTGCATTTGATGTAGTTGATACATTAAATAACTTTGATAATTCATCTATATTTATTAGATCAGAAAGTGAAATAACTTCATCTATATTAGAAATGCCAACTAATGCAAATACATCAGAAAATATTGATTTTAATAATGATGATATCAACAATACTAATTCAAGTGATGAGCCAGTTAATATAGTTAATAAATTATCATCTACAACAAGTTCAGACAATTGAGTTATATTAAGTAATTTGCTAATTATATTAAAGACTTCATAATAATCATATTTATATGGAACCATCATATGATAGTGGGATAGTGTATAAAAAACTTAATTTAACATCACAAGAAATTTTATTATTAAAATCTCTTGAAGAGTTTTATCATAATAATTCATGTTTTGAATTATTAATAGCAATTATAGATGGGACTAGTATTATATCTAGAAGAACTTTTGAATATTTTGTCACTAAATATTCAATAAATCATAATGTCTCTTATGAATTAGAAGAAAAAGGTTGTAAGTATAACTTTTTAGTTCATAGTTCATATAAAGACCAATTAAAAGCTCACAAAAAGAAATATTTTGATCCATTTGGTAGAGGAGATAGAATACCATTTTTTGCTAATAATGATTGTGTTATAACAACCATAGGACAACTTAATTTCTATAGATGGTTTTTTACAAAAAAAATATATGATTATTGTTTGAATAATTATAATACTATTCAAACAGAATTATTATCAAATAAGAATGTTAAAAAACGTCAAAAATCTTTTAATAAAAAGAAATCAGTTTGTTCTAAAAAACAAATCAGTTATATCAAAATAGAATGTTCACCAGATGACTCTGATATTGTAGTACTATTCGAGTAGCCTCGAATTGTTTGAATAAATTCATAGTAGCCTCGAATTGTTTGAATAAATTCATAGTAGCCTCGAATTGTTTGAATAATATATTATATACTGTAAATATTTATAGTTTTGAGGTGTTGTTTATGATAATTTTCTATATCTAAATTATCAATAAATGTATGTAGTTCATAATATGTTATATTCTTCCCCTTTGTTAAATTCTCTAATAATTTATAAGGTTCCTCAATACTACAATTCCATCTAAGATATGTTTGAAAATATTCACTTATACTAGTAATATTTTCATTCAATATATTATTTATTTTATCTATATTTATTTGTAAATTATTAATACCTGCTTCTATATTTTTAATTAAAACAACTAAATTTCCAAATATTTCACCCATATTTCTTAATGCATATGAATCACTCATATCTCTACTATCTTTACTAATACCTATTGTTCTTATAATTGCATCACATAAACTATAAATAATATTTCCAGTTGCTTCTGCTTGTTCTAATCTCCATGGATTAATTTTGTGAGCCATTACGCTTGAACCTATTTCTCCAGCAACATTTTCTTGAATTAATTCATTTCTAGTAATTCTTAACCATATATTTAATGCATATTCTCTTAAATTTAAACTAATTCTTTGAATTGTTTGTAATAATAATATAATTGATGTATAATCATCTATTTGTCTGGCATGAGTAGTAAAATTTAATTTTCTATTTAATAATCGTGATAATTCTTCATATAAATCTTTTATTTCATCTTTATTAAATATTAATAATAATGTTGAACAATTACCAACTGATGATGAAAATTTACAAGTTAATTTAACATTCATAAAATCATCAAAACTATTTTTAATTTTAATATGTAATTTATCTAATTCAACATTAAAATAAGATGGAACTGCTGGTTGCCCATGAGTATATGTCATAATTTTTTTATTAGTAAATTTATTTTTAAAATTGTCTAATGATATATTAAAACTATTAAATAATTTATTAAAATAATCTCTACTATTTTCAAGCATTAAAATATATCCAACTGAATTTACATCTTGAGATGTTAAACCACAATGAATATAATTATGAATACTTTTATCTGTTAATGTTCTAATATAATATTCAATTGCTTTTACATCATGTTTTGTTATTTTTTCTATTTCTAATATTTTATTATAATCAATATTAATATTAATATTCATATCTATTGATTTCTTTTTTAATAAAATTGCTAAATAAATTACTTCTACTTTAACTCTTTCTCTGTAGTAGTTTTCTTCATTAAAAATTTTAGATATATCTTCAACATATGAAATATATCTAATTAGCGGAGATAATGTTAGTGGAGATATTGACATTTATTATATATAAAAAATATTAATTTAAATTGAAATAAATTTATTTAAATATATATAATTATATATGACCACGATCGCCTGTGTTAGTGGATATTTTGACCCTATTCATATTGG
>JACCDJ011101154.1_pt1 | contig 22038 bp, 23 predicted proteins | sample 7444481 | NCBI WGS metagenome assembly JACCDJ01 (sample SAMN15323435, study PRJNA562643) | freshwater metagenome | isolation source: river surface water | place: USA:Blue River Watershed | collected 2017-08-15 | reverse complement strand
CTTTCTCTAGTAAATGGTCGGGAACCAGTTGTGGCAAAAATGCCTGAGCAGACATATCGAAAATGACCTCGCAACAACCAACTCCAATCAGAATTACCATGAAAATCCAAATTGATAATGACCCTGTAGATGCTGCAAAAGCGATAAGACCAAATAGTGCTGCTCTAATGATGTTCGCCACAATCATGAGCTTGCGCCGATCGAACCGATCGATATAGACGCCAGCAGGCAAAGAAAGAACAAGCCATGGAATCATGGAACAAAAACTCACACCCGCAATAAGACGTTCGTCGCTTGTGAGTGAAAGAGTGAGTAATGGAGCAGCGGCATGAACCATGCCATCACCAACGTTGGAAACGCCAGTCGCTGCAAACTGTCGCCAAAAGTTTGCGGGCAGCCGTTGATCGGTCGTGCTCATTGCAATTTCTTCAGATCTTGAAAGTCAACCTTGCCAAGCGAAGTCATAGGTATGTCTTTCACCACGCGAACTTCTGCCGGCGCACAGAAGGAAGGCAGTTGCGATTTTACATGCTGTCGTATCTCTTCTAACGACGGAGCAACTTCGCGCGACGAAACGATCCATGCCACTACTCGCTGACCCCAATGCTCATCTTCAACACCTCTCACAACAACGTGCAGTACGCCAGGTAAGGTGGCAATGACCTTCTCAACTGCATTCGGCCAGACATTCTCGCCACCAGTAATAATCATGTCGTCACGACGACCAAGAACCCGAATGCGATCCTGGTCAAACGTCCCACTATCTCCAGTCTTGAACCAACTGCCAGTTGAGATGTTGGTGTTCAGTCCACGGTACGAGCGAAACAGAGAGGGTGACTTCAGTTCTATGCATTCGTCGGTGATGCGCACGTCAACACCATCAAGAGGTTTGCCGTTGTAAGCAATTCCACCGAATGTTTCGGTCATGCCGTAAGTGGTCACAACGTTGCTTGGCAAGTAAGGAGGTGCCGCTGCACCACCAAGCAAAATGGTGTTGAACAGGGTCGGATCAATTCGTTGCAATGTCGTAGGCACTAAAGAGACATGCGTAGCTCCTGCAAGTGCAGCGTTCTTGACCTCAATCTCGTCGAACTTTGAGAGAACGGTGATGGGGTTTCCCAAGAGGATTGAGCGGGCCACGATGCTGAAGCCTGCAACGTGGGAAACGGGGAGGCACAACAGCCAATGCGTTGTTGAACTGGTTTGCAGTCGCGATTGTGACATGGCGAGCAATGATCGAATGGAGTCGTGGGTATGCACCACGCCTTTGGGGGTTCCGGTTGTGCCACTGGTGGCAATGACCAGCGCGTCATTGTGCTGGATTGGCTCAGAGTCAGATAATTCGACTGACGTTCCCGATGCATTGATGACAACTGACGGTTTGAACTGTTTAATAAGCGAATCTTTAGCGGCTTGGGGTAAACGCTGGTCAATGGGAAACACCGCATCTCCGGAGTCCCAAGCATTTCGTACATGATTGGCGAACTCGCTGCTTGCGGGCATATCTAATGCAATAAGGCGATTCACGGTCATCAGCGTAGGCGTTTGAAAGTGCGACACTAGAGAGATGAATAAACAGCCAAGCGGAGTGCAGCTCTGGATATTGGGTGCTCGTCCGAGAACGTTGCCCGCAGCCTTTGTGCCGGTGTTTGTCGCCTTTGGCCTTGCGATTTCGCAGGAAGTGAAGACCACCAAGCTGTGGTGGTGTGGGCTGAGCGCCCTTGTAGTCAGCGTGGCACTGCAGGTAGGCGTGAATTATGCAAATGATTACTCAGATGGCATTAAAGGAACAGATGCCAAGCGAGTTGGACCACTCAGGCTTGTCGGCTCCGGATTGGTTCCCGCTAAAAATGTTAAGACAGCGGCATTTATTGCATTTGGTGTTGCAGCAGTATTCGGATTGTTCATTGCGCTTGCAACAACCTTGCTGCTCATCCCACTTGGTGTGTTGTGCATCGCTGCTGGATGGTTGTACACGGGGGGACCAAAACCGTATGGTTATCTCGGTTTCGGAGAACTGTTCGTGTTCGTGTTCTTTGGATTGGTAGCTACATCGGGTTCGGTGTACGCCATTACCCAAACTATTGATTACAAAACCGTTGTTGCTTCGTGCATCGTTGGTTTGCTTGCTTGCGCATTGCTAGTTGTTAATAATCTTCGGGATATTCCGGGTGACACCACGGCGAACAAGATGACCTTGGCTGTCCGTATGGGTGATGCCATGACCAGGAAGTTGTATTACGCGATGTTCCTGTATGCGGGTTTGCTTCTCTTGCTTCTTGGTGTTCGAGATCGCTCAGCTCTCATTGCTTTATTTGGTCTCGTAGCTGCTTATCCCGCTTTGAAGGCAGTAAGGGCCGGAGCGCTCGGCAGAGATTTGATTCCAGTCTTGGGGGCTACCGGCAAAGCTCAATTGGCGATTGGTTTGCTGCTTGCAGTTGGATTAGCCCTGTAGCCACCAGTTAACGGCTTGAGCAAATGACTCTGGTTGATCGAGATGCGCATTATGCCCAGCCTTGTCAAGGATTCTCAGAGTTGATTGAGGAATCAATTGATTCATCCGTTTCGCAATTTCTGAAAACTTCTCATCGCGCACACCACAAATCAGCAACACGGGGATATTGATTTCTGGAAGTAGAGACCAAAGGGAATCCTGTTGGCCAGTCCCGCAGGTGCGCAAAGAAGCGGCCAATGAAGTTGCTGTGTTTCTGCATCGGTCTTGAATTTCTTCTTCACTGAACTTTGACTTCGCAAATAACGGCTGTCGTATCCACTCCTGTATGAACGCCGCAGTCCCAATTGACTCAATGCGTGCGGCAAGTTCTTCGTCGGCTTTCACACGTGCAGCCCGCTCAGAGTCGTCTTCAATTCCGGGTGTTCCACTGACGAGAACTAAACCTGTCATTGCATACGGATGCTGAATAGCAGCATGCAGAGCCATGCGTGCGCCCATGCTGTATCCGACAAGCACCTTTCCGAAAGCAATGTCGGCAATCTCATCGCCGGTTTCTTGAAGTGAAAGAGAAACGTTTTGCGAATCACCATGATTCGGGGCATCAATGAATGTGTTGGTTGAGTCACCGATAGCTTGCGCTGCGGTTGTCCACGATTTTCCAGTCTGCGAAAAACCGTGAATGAAGCAGATCTCTCGGGATCCATTTCCACTTGTGACGGTATGCAGGCTCATGCTTTTTCAAGCATTCGTTCAATAATGCGCTCAAACATTTCAACATCTTGAGCACCAGGAACTGACCATTGACCGTTGATGATAAATGTTGGCACGGCGGTCACTCCGTATTCAGCCGCCTCTGCAATTTCGGATCGAACTTCATCGACTAATTCGTCACTGTTCAGGAACGTGTGTGCTTCAGCGCGATTAATTCCCGCAGATTCGGCACAATCTGCAAGCACATCAATGTCTCCAATATTCTTGCCGTCAGTGAAGTACGCATCCATAATGCGTTCTTTAAGAAGAACCTGCACGGCAGCACCATGCTTCAGAAGCGCGTAACTCAGCAGACGATGCGCAAGAAATGTGTTTGCGCGTAGAGCAATATCCATATTGAACGTGATGTTGTCTTGAGCGGCTACGGAGGTGACATGATCGAGAATCTCGGTTGCCCGTTCTGGGCCGCCAAACTTTTTGGCGTACGCATCTTTTGCCGGAGTTGGCGAATCGTTTGGAGCGGTTGGGTCTAGCTGGAAGGGGCGGAACGTGTAATCCACCTGAACATCAACTCCACGGTCTCGCAGACGCGAAATAGCCGTCTCAAAACGCCGTTTTCCAATAAAACACCATGGACATATGACGTCGGAGAAGATTTCTATGCGCATAGGTGCCACGATAGAGGGGATGGCCTCATCTCCTGCAACCACTGCGACCTTTTGCGCAACGATCGTGGACGAGTGGGTAAGGCTTGGGGTTGCTCATGCCGTGGTATCTCCGGGTTCCCGCAGCACCCCAATGGCAGTTGCGCTATCCAGCAATCCAAAAATCTCACTTCACGTATTTCACGATGAGCGTTCTGCTTCTTTTGCGGCATTGGGCATTGGATTGCAATCGGGTGTTCCCGCCGTATTGCTATGTACATCCGGAACTGCAGCAGCACAGTTTTTCGCCGCTGTCATCGAGGCAAATTATGCGCATGTGCCGATGCTGGTGTGCACCGCAGATCGTCCGCCAGAACTACAGGGCGTAGGCGCTCCGCAAACTATTAATCAAACAAACTTGTATGGAAGTTTTGTTCGCAAGTTCATCGATGTGGGCGTGGCAGATGATGCAAAGGCATCGAAGTGGCGAACGATTGCTCGAGATGCGTTCTCGTCTGCGGTTGGGGTCAATCGCGGTCCATGCCATGTAAATTTCCCATTCCGCGAACCGCTCGTTGGAGTTGCTGAGGCGCTGCCAGCAGTAGACACACATTCTCCCGTGCGGATGAGTGCCGATGTGGCGACAGCTTCAGAGCGCAAGAAACTTTCTCTCGCACTACGTGCCGAGCGCGGGTTGATCATTGCGGGTCACGGCATAGATCAGCCACGCTTTATTCTTGAGTTAGCAGCAAAGTTGAATTGGCCAGTAGTTGCCGACCCACGAAGCAATTGTCGAGTTGCACCTGAAAGTAGTCATGGTGCAACGGTGGTGACGTGTGCCGATGTGATGATGAGGCACCAACCAACCGCCGAAGCTCTTAAACCAACTGTGGTCATTCGCATTGGCGACCCGCCAGTAAGCAAAGTTGTGAACCAATGGCTTGCACGTTGCGGGGCAGAACACATTGCGGTTACTCAGCAGCCAACCCTTATTGACCCAGACAAGATCGTCGCGACTCACATAGTTGGATCATTCAACGAACTTTTCATGGAAATGTCGCGGGGCGCACAGTCAAAGCCCGAATCAGAGTGGGTGAGAGAGTGGAAGCAATGTGAACGCAAGGGAAGAGCAGCCCTTGACGCTCACTTTTCAACATCAAATGAATTGACAGAACCGCTGTGCGCAGTAACGGTAAGTGAATCGCTGGCACCTGGAGCAAGTTTGGTGGTGTCCTCGTCGATGCCGGTACGCGATCTGGAGTGGTTTGCGCCTGCTCGTGATGGCCTTCGCGTGTTTAGTAATCGCGGGGTAAATGGCATCGACGGTGTTGTGTCAACAGCTGTAGGCGTTGCCCTGTCGTCGAAGGCGCCTACGGCGTTACTCATCGGCGATATTGCGATGCTGCATGACAGTAATGGATTGCTCAACTTAACTCGACGCGATGTTCAGTTGAAGATCATTATCGTCGACAATGAAGGCGGCGGAATCTTCTCGTTTCTTCCTCAAGCGGAATCGTTGGATGGCGCACAGTTCGAGCAGCTTTTCGGCACACCGCATAGCGCCGATTTTGAGTCTCTGGCAAAAACTCATGGCATTCCGTTTGCATGGGTAACCACTGCAGACGAGCTTCGTCGCGAACTAGGGAAAGGCGGTACTTCCATTATTGGTGTGCGTACTGATCGCAAACTCAATGTGGATCACCACAATGCCCTCTATTCAGCAGTAGCCGAGGCGCTAACGAAATAGCGATTTACGGTCGCATAATTGCTGCGAGCATTGCTTGCAGTTTGGCCTGTGTTTCAGCAAGTTCATCTGCAGGATCGCTGTCTGCAACGATTCCTCCGCCAGCAAATAAGCGGGCCTGAGTTCGCGCTTCATTGAATTGCGCGCAACGAATTGCAACAGCGAAAACACCATTTCCATTGCGATCAAACCATCCGATTGCACCACCGTATTTATCGCGATCCATGCCCTCATGTTGGGCAATGAGTTGGAGTGCTTGCTCTCGAGGAAATCCTCCAAGTGCTGGAGTGGGTGACAAGGCAAGTGCCGCATCGAGAACATGTATTCGGGGCTCAGAGAGTTTGCCGATGAGCAGTGTCCCAAGGTGCTGAACGTTTGCGACTTGGATAACAGACGGTTCCTCTTCCCAGTCCAGATACGAGCAATGGGGAAGCAGCGTGTCATGAACCATGTCAATCACTACGCGATGTTCAATCTGGTTCTTTGTGCTCGCAACCAGCTGCTGAGCTAACGCCTCGTCTTTCACTGGGTCACCGGTTTTTGGTGCCGTGCCAGCCAGAGGATGGCTGCTGATCTCATCATCGTGAATAGCGACAAGGAGTTCTGGCGAGGCACCCACGAATCCGTCGAAGGAGTATCGATAACTGGTGCTAAATGAAGTTCTCAACCGAAGGAGCAACGCATGAATATCCACAGGTGCATTTGAATCAACAATTACATCGCGTGCAATTACTGCTTTGGTGAGTTGCCCATTGCGAACTGCATCTCTTGCCGCCTCAACAGCCTTTAAGTAAATAGGAACTGCAACTCCATCGCGTACAGAGAAATGTGCATCTCCTGATGCTGGCGCTTTTTCGGGAATATCTGGAAATGGCGCGTCGTCAATTACCGTCACCCAGGTTTCGCCTTCACGGGTCTTGCATAGCGTCACAGTGGGAAGAATGAAATCGGCATCTCGGGTTGTATCAAAAGGGATAGAGCCAAACATGATGGGCCCTACGCCAATGGGAAGACCTGTTGGCGACTGCTCAATTGCGTTCAAGAGTTCGCGCGCCTTATTGGCGGTTGCGCGAGCGCTGATGCCAATTGCAGCAAAGCCCACACCTTCGCGAACAAAGAGAAAGCCCTCTGACCCAGCGAAATCGTTCAAGTCGATCTCGCGATCGGTGATGTGTGACAACGGAAACGACGTTGCTTTCATCGGGATGACTACTTCTTTGTTGCGTGCATCAATTGCGTAAGTCCACCGGAAAGTTGTTCATGGCGCACATGCTCAAATCCCGCATTCTGAAGCATGACCACCAACTGCTCTGGCGAAGGTAGATACGCCACGCTTTTCGGCAAGTAGTTGTATGCGGCGCGATTGGAAAGCAGTCCGCCGATACGCGGTACTACCTTTCCGAAGTACACGCTGTTGCCCCAGCGAATAAGCGGATTGGTTGGCGTGCTCACATCGAGTAGCGCAATTCGGCCACCCGATTTCGTGACACGAGCAATTTCATTGAAGAAGACATTCAGATCAACCAGATTGCGGAGGGCGAAGCCGCACGTCACACCATCAACTGACTGAGTTGCGATTGGCAGGCGAAGAATGTCGGCCTGCACTCGTGGCGCTTTGCTGTGGTCTGCAGCAAGCATGCCGAACGACATGTCGAATGAGAGCGGCGTGAGTCCAGACTTGCGGAGGTCAACGCAGAGATCGCCGGTTCCGCTGGCAAGATCGAGCACTCGGGCGCCTTTTGCTAGCGCAAGCTTGCGTACTGCAATTTTGCGCCAACGGGTATCAAGCCGAAAGGTCATGATGCGGTTCACCATGTCATAACGCGGGGCGATCGCATCAAACATGTTCTGAACGACTTTGGCCTTGGCTTCTCCCTGAGGAAGTTCCTGTGTGTCCCAAGCCACTTTGTCAGAATTGCTCACCTCGTCAGGTTACGACACTCTCGGCAATACTTAATGATTGACCTCACCACTTTGTGGCACGGGAAAGGTTTGGGGACCGATGATTGACTTTACGTTTTCGCCAGAGATTGAAGCAGTGCGCCTGAAGGTGCGTGCCTTCATGGACGAACAAGTTCGCCCGCAGTGGGACGCGATTGATCAAAATGACCGTTCGCAAGTAGTAAAGGCAATCGTTGAATTGCGCAAATTGGCTCGTGAGGACTGGAACTTATGGCTTCCGCATATGCCCGCAGAGTGGGGCGGCATGGGGCTTGGTCCAACAGCCATGGCAGCAGTGTCTGCTGAGGCCGCAAAAGTGAGCATTGGTCCATATGTGTTGAATGCGCAAGCACCCGATGAGGGAAATCAGCACACGTTGTTGCATTGGGGCACGCCAGAGCAGAAAGAGAAATATCTTCGCCCATTGTGTGAAGGTCGCATGCGTTCCTGTTTCGCCATGACCGAACCTGAAGTAGCAGGCAGTGATCCAACGCTTATTAAAACCTTCGCCTATAAAGACGGCGATGAGTGGGTGATCAACGGTCATAAATGGTTTATCTCCGGCGCACGTGGAGCTCAGTTCGCTTTGCTTGTTGCGCGCACTGAAGAAGATCCAGATCTGCCGCAAGCAGCAAATTCGTGTTTCATCGTGGATATTCCGAGTGAGGGTTGGAACATTGTTCGTGACGTAGAGACGATGTCTGGTGGTCATAACCATTGCGAGATCGAAATCAAAGATCTGCGAGTGTCAAATGCAAACATGCTTGGTGGGCGTGGGCAAGGTCACTTGCTCGGACAGTATCGACTTGGACCGGCGCGACTTGCACACTGCATGCGTTGGATCGCGCAAGCAGAAACAGCACTCGACATGATGGTTGCGCGTGCTTTAGAGCGGTACTCGCATGGTTCACTGCTTGCTGAGAAACAAGGTATTCAATGGCTCATCGCAGATTCTGCGATGGAGATGTATCAAGGCAAACTCATGATCTTGCATGCTGCCTACAAGATTGAACACGGTATGGACTTCACGAGCGAAGTGAGCATGACAAAGCACTTTGTTGCGAATAGTTTGTGGCGAATCATTGACCGCGCAATTCAGGTGCATGGAGCTCTTGGCTATAGCACCGATACGCCTCTTGCGGGAATGTTGCAACAAGCACGCTGGAGTCGATTCGCAGACGGTGCTGATGAGATCCATCAAATGCGCATTGCACAACGCACTATCTCGGCGTACAAAGATTTTGGAACAACGAAGAAAGCAACAGGAGACCTTCCACTATGAGCAAACAGGACATCACATTTGGCGTATTCATGCCACAGGGCTGGAAAATGGAACTGGTTGGTATTCCTAGTGCTGTTGACAAATGGAATGCTGCCGTAGATATTGCGGTAACGGCTGAGCAACTCGGCTTTGACTCAATATGGGTGTACGACCATTTTCATAACGTTCCTAGACCAGCGCATGAAACAGTGTTCGAGTGCTGGACAGTAATGGCCGCAATTAGTCAGCTCACTACTCGCATTCGATTGGGCCAAATGGTTGGATGCAACCTGTATCGACCACCTGCTCTTTTGGCAAAGATCACCAGCACGCTTGACGTGATTTCCGGAGGTCGACTGGATTGGGGAATTGGCGCTGGCTGGTACGAAAACGAATGTCGTGGATACGGATACGAATTTCCAGTTCCGAAAGACCGCATTGCCATGCTTCGTGAGTGCGTAGAGATCGTGAAAATGATGTGGTCGCAAGAAGAAACCACCTACGACGGCAAGTACTACCAACTCGTTCGCGCTAACTGCGATCCGAAGCCGCTACAGGCGCCACGCCCACCTATTTGGATTGGTGGTGGAGGAGAGCAGCTCACACTTCGCGTTGTTGCTCAACACGCTGATTACTCAAACTTTGGCGGATCTGCTGAAGAGTTTTCCCGCAAAGTTGAAATCTTGAAAGGGCATTGCGAAAAAGTAGGTCGAGACGAGTCGGAGATCAAAAAGACCACCTCGGGGGAAATTCTCATTCGCGATACCGAAAAGGAACTTCGCGAGTATCAGATCGCCAGCGGACGCGGAGACAACTTTGAGCAGTGGAGCAACGCAAACTTTGTAGGAACTCCAGATCAAGTTGCAGAACGCATTGCTGATTTTATTAGTCGTGGATGCAGCGGATTTGTGCCGTGGTGCGTTGACTATCCAGACAAGCAAACGCTTACCGAGTTTGCAAAAATTATGAAGACGTACCGATAACTACTTAGTAGTAGTGACGGAAGATAATCTCTGCAACGCATGAAGGCTTAGTTGCGCCTTCGCATTCAAATGTGGTTTCAAGCACAACTTGAGCTCCACCAGCGATCTCTGTTGCTTCAAGCAACTTGATACCAGCGCGAACTTTCGCACCTACAGGAACGGGAGCCATGAAACGAACTTTGTTTGTTCCGTAGTTCACGCCCATCTTGACGCCTTCAACTTTCCAAATCTGACCAATCAACACTGGTGCAAGTGAAAGCGTGAGGTATCCATGCGCGATGGTTTGCCCGAAGGGACCAGCCTTGGCGCGTTCTGTGTCTAAGTGGATCCACTGATGGTCGCCGGTGGCGTCTGCAAAAAGTTGAACCTGTTCTTGAGTGACCGTGATGTAGTCGCTGTAACCGAGATGCTGGCCAACATGAGCCATGAGGTCTGCTTGATCTTTAATGATGGTTGCCATGGATTCAGTGTTGCAGAAATAGCGGACCAATTACGAACTTGAGAGTTCTCGCTAGCGGAACCACACCTTTTGATGGGAACGGCTTTGCGTGTGCAGGAGAAGCGCGATTAGGGCGATGTCAAAAATGGCGCCAAGGAAAGAAACACCAATGAGGGACCGATACACAATCAGGTTCGAGACAAACGGTGTAAACGAGGCAGCGACTGCGATTATGTAGCCAATTTTGCGCTCGTTGGCCATTAACAAGCCCCCAAGAACGTGCAGTGCAATGACGGCAAGCCCATACACGGGACCGAAAGTGAAGAATCGACGAATGTACCCAAGTTCCATTCGGCTATCTACGAAATTTGCAAAAGCAAAAAAACCGTTGATGTACAACAACCACGTCGCAATTTGCAGCGTCTGTGGTTGCATTCGATCGAACCACTTCTTCCAATTGATGTCCTGCACCGTTTCATTCTTGCAGAACTAGCCTGTAGATATGCGTTCGGGCTTTGTTTCACTAGTTGGGCGCCCAAATGTCGGTAAGTCGACTCTTGTTAATTCCTTGTGTGGAGTGAAGGTCAGCATTGTTTCTGACAAGCCGCAAACCACGCGTACTCGAATCCGTGGAGTCGTGACCAAGGACGACTATCAAATCATTTTCGTTGATACACCGGGATTGCACAAGGCTGTGAGTGCATTAGGCGAGCGTGTTAATGCCACAGCTTTGGAGTCGACAAAGGATGTGGATGTTGTGTGTTTGGTTATCGATGCCACTCAACCATTTGGATCTGGCGATCAATGGGTAGCGAGTCATATCGACATGTCCAAGGCGATTGTTATTTTGAACAAAATTGACCGAGCATCGCCTCAACAGATCCTGAAACAGTTGACAAAGCTCAGTGAACTTGGAGCATCTGAATACTTTCCAGTGAGTGCTAAGTCCGGAGCAGGAATTTCGGAGTTAGCGGAGCATTTAGGAAAGTTGCTTCCTGAAGGTGAGCAGTTGTATCCAGCCGAAATGACCACGGAGACATCTCCTGGCGAATGGGTTGCTGAACTCGTTCGTGAGCAGTTGCTCGCGATCACCTTTGACGAATTGCCTTATTCCATTGCTACTCGCGTTACCGAATGGGAAGACAACAAGGTGCGATGCGAAATTGTTGTGGAACGCGATAGTCAAAAGGGAATGGTCATTGGTAAGGGCGGCTTGCTATTGAAGGAAGTGGGAACTGCCGTTCGCAAGCAACTACCGAAAGGTACATATCTCGAGCTTGCAGTTGTTGTTGATAAGAACTGGCAGCAGCGTCCTGATCGCGTCGAGCGACTTGGCTATTAACTATTTCGCAATCAGCATTTTGTAGTCATCAAAGGTCACAGGAGTTCCTGCACCGGCAATGTCGCCGCGACCTCGCGGAACACCAATTGCCTTTCCACCAACGCTGAATGTCACTTGACCAATGCCCGGTTGGCTGGTCAGTGTGAGCACAATTTGAGCAATCGCTAAACGTTGCTCGTTTGGTTTAATCGAATCTAGGTATACGCGCTTTGCATTCACGTTTGCCACTCCGCCTTCAACTTCAATAATGGCAGCGAAGTCAACTGGCAGGAGAGTTTTAACTTTGGTGTGTGCAGGATCGGGCAACCCTGCAATTAGTGCTGTGAAAACACCTTGTAAATCTGTTGGCGATGGAATCTCGAGTCGCACGCGCTCAAGCGAAGAACCATCAACAAAGTACAAATCGGCTTGCTCAAATGAAGATCCGGTTATCGGGGAGGTCAGAACAACTGAAGTGGTTGTTGCGGGAGCTGATGTTTCAGGTGAATTGAGTTCAAAGGGAATGTCACTTGAGTCGATTTCGTCGACTGCTCCCGACTTCGGAACAGCGCATGACGTGAGCACGATGCACAGTGCCGCAAATCGGACGGTATTTGACCGTGTAATCATGGTCAGGCCTCAGTCCTTGCAAACGTAACGACGAACCTTGAACCACCATCGCTTGACTCTTCTACGTGAGCGCTGCCGTGAAGGGCCCGAGCGTGCTCTCTCACAATTGCTAATCCGAGGCCACTGCCTTTGCTGTGGCGAGAAGCGCTTCCACGTGCGAAGCGATCAAACACTTGATTCCGTTCGGTCACTAGAACTCCAGGTCCAGCGTCATGTACAGCGAGTGTAAACGTGCTTCCATCGCTGGTGAGTGTCACCCTCGTCGCTCCGTTGGCATGATCTCGGGCGTTTTCCAAAAGGTTTACCAAGATGCGCTCAATGCGTCGCCTATCCAATCGGGTTTCATCATCGGCACGAGTTTCACCGTCCGAGGCTTGTACCGAACTAACAAATGGGATTTCACTAAAGCCATACCGATGCATGATTCGGCTGATGAGGTCGTTGAGGCGAACGTCCTCGGTTTCGTGGTCTTCAACTTGAGCATCAAGACGCGAGAGTTCCAAAAGATCAAGGACTGTTCGGTCAAAGCGTTCAATTTGTTTCTGCATGATGTCAATTGCCTGCTGGTTTCGTTCAGAGAACTCAGACCGTCTGGAAACCAGAACATCTGCTGCCGCTGATAATGCTGTGACAGGTGATCGCAATTCATGGCTCACATCACTTGCAAAACGCTGTTCACGTTCAATTCGCTGCTGCACTGCATCTGCCATCTCATTAAACGAAACAACAAGACGGTCAAGGTCTGAATCATCTTCCTGTACTAAACGAGTATCGAGTCCACCAGTTGCAATTTGATTTGCAGCAAACGCAACTCGTGTGAGGGGCTGAAGCACAGTCCTACTCATGGTTAGACCAAGAACACCAGCAGCGAGAGTAATGAGCACCACTCCGATGAGCAGTGTGATTTGAATAGTGCGCAGCGTATTTTCAACGTCGGTCACTGGAAATGCTTCGAAGTAATGAAGTCCAATAGAGGGAACAGCAACGCCAATTGCTTCGTATGGCTTATTCTCAAACTCAAATCGTTGTCTGCTCGTCTTGTCGTTAAGCGTTCGTTCAACCAGTTCTGGAGGCAAATTGGATTGAGTGAACCGAAGTGGTTCCTGCGCATAGAACAGAGATGCTCGTCCCGGCCGTTCATCGAGTTGAACCACTGCGTATCCGCCTTGCTCGGTTCGGATTTGCGTGACGAGATCGGCGATATTTTCACTGTCTATTTCGACGATGTTGCGCATCAACTGTGCGTTGTTGAAAGCCTGTCGCTGTGCAACTTCTGATCGTTGGCCGAGCAGATACGAGCGGGTGCTGGCATAGGTCACCACGCTGAGCGCTATTGCTGCGGCCATGGCTGCAAGTCCGAAGAACAACACCATTCTGTGCTTCAGCCCAAGTTTTCGGGGGAAGCGCAACTGACTCATGGATACAGCATGGCAGTAAATGGGCAAGACCGGAACCGGCGGGGCTCAAGGGGGAGCATGAACACCCGCCGGTTCGATAGGCAAATTCTGCTCCCGCCATATGACATTTGCTGATGATTTGTGTGCGTTTTCTGTAACAATTTGCTCGTATCGGGCAGACTTCATAGCGATGTTTACCCTGCTGTTCATTGAAGACGACGAAGCCATTCGCACGGCGCTGCGGCTTGTGCTTGAGGACGAAGGCTATGAAGTTGCAGAAGCAGGAGATGGAGAAACCGGCATCAAAATGTTTGGGCAGATTAATCCTGATTTGGTTCTGCTGGATCTTCGATTACCCGATATCTCTGGTTTTGAAGTGTGCAGAGCGATCCGACGAACAAGCATTACTCCAGTCATCATGGTGACGGCCCAAACCGATACGTCCGATTTGGTCAACGGATTTGATGCAGGCGCAGATGACTATGTGACAAAGCCTGTTGTTCCAAAGGAACTAGCAGCTCGCATTCGCGCAGCCATTCGTCGAACGCAAACTGTTGAGCCATCTCCGTCAGGTTCAAAGTCGTTAAACAGAATCGGCGATGTAGAGATAGATCGCAACCTCAGCATTGTGAAGAAGGCTGGAGTCGAGATTTCACTTACGAAAACCGAATTTCGACTATTGGTTGAGTTTGCAGATCATCCTGGAATGGTGATGTCACGCGATCAACTACTCGAGCGAGTGTGGGGGTATGAGTACCTGGGTGATTCACGTCTAGTAGATGCTCACGTGAGGCGTTTGCGAGTGAAAATTGAAACCCAACCCGAAGAGCCGACCATGATCGTCACCGTTCGGGGAATGGGCTATCGACTGTTGAGTTAGTTCTTCAGATGGACTTCAGGAACTGAACAACTTCGGAGAACTCAATAGTGCGTTTCATTGGTGGCAACGTGGAAACGAGTTTCTTGCCATAACCCTTCGTTGCAAGACGTGGATCAAGAATGGCAACGACACCAGAATCTTTGCGTGATCGAATCAATCGACCTGCTGCTTGCGCTAATTGAGTTGCAGCAAGTGGGATGTCAATCTCGCTGAATGATGTCTTTCCAATTTCATCTCGTCTTGCGCTCAGGAGCGGATCGTCGGGACGGGGGAATGGGATTTTGTCAATCACTACAAGACTGAGCGTTTGTCCAGGAACGTCTACGCCTTGAAAGAATCCTGCGGTTGCGAACAGACATGCTGATTCCTCTGAGGCGAATGCATCGACCAAAGCCATCTTTGGTAGGTCATCTTGTCGCCATATCTTGTATTCAAGTCGACGCATCATTTCGTCAGCAGCTGCATGCATTGCTCTGTACGTGGTGAATAAAGCCAACGTGCGACCTTGAGCTGCGTTGATCAATTTCTCTAACTCGTCATGAACAGCATCATCTCTGCGTGAGTCGTTTGGCAACGGCAGATGCTTTGCGCAATACAACAGAGCAGAATTCTCATAATCAAATGGACTACCAACGTCAATCGCGTCAACTTCGTCTTCATTCAGGCCAATTCGAGTAGGCATCGCGAGTGGAATGGTTGCACTGGTAAGAATTGCCGTTCTTTTTGACCAGACTCCATTGTTCAACGATGGCCCTACATGAAGAGGTGCCAGTTCAAGAATTGGACGATCTTTACTGCCACTGACGAAAGCTACGGTCCGCGATCCGGCTGTCAGGGCTCCGTCAATCACGTCAATCAACCGCGTGCTGAGCGTCTGGCCTCTCAGAATTCGCTGTTTTGCCGACTCGTCGTTACTGGAAATGGCCTTCAGGCCAGCAACGGCTTCATCGATCTTGAGTCGTAAGCGAGCAAGGACATCTTGAATGTCATCTGGAAGTGGAAGCGGTACTCGTTTATCGACATCGCCTGCGATGTAACCACCGAACTCCGATGCAAGTTGCTGAAGAGATCCGGTTAAAGCATCGTCCCTCACAATCGAGCGCAATGCGCCAATCACATGCTGAATGCTTCCAGGGCTAATTGCCATGCTGACAGAAGAACTCATGACGTCTTCGAGTTGATGTGCTTCGTCAAAAATCACCACGTCATGTTCTGGGAGCAATGCGCCATCTGTTGCGACGTCAAGGCCATAAATGTGTGTATTGACAACAATGACATCTGCAATGGACGCAAAATCTCGCGCACGCTCGGTGAAGCACGTGTCTCCAGATGGGCACCTGCTTGCACCTGGGCATTCATCACTACCGATGCTCACATGACGCCAAGCGGCATCGCGAGGAGTCCAAGACAAATCGCCCGAATCTCCTGTGGTTGTCGTTTCAGACCAGGCAACAAGTTTGTCGATATCAGACTTCACCTGAGCGCTGAATTCTTGAAGATCGAGCTTGTGTTGTTTTGGTTCGCGGATCTCGGCGATGCGTTGTGCACAGAGGTAGTTGTTGCGACCTTTCAGCACAGCCCATGAGATCTCGCGTCCGAGAATCGGTGTGAGCGCCGATGACAAAACAGGTAGATCATGTTTGGCAAGTTGATCTTGCAATGCTTTCGTGTACGTGGAAACAACTACGCGTTGCCCCGATGCAATGGCTGGTACGAGATAACCCAAAGTTTTTCCCGTACCCGTTCCAGCCTGAACAATCAAATGGCGCTTGTTTTCGATGGCATCCGCAATGGCATTTGCCATAGTTACTTGCCCAGAACGCGATTCAACATTTGGCAGGGTGTCTACAACTGCCTGAAGAAGATCTGTGACTCCAAGTTCGTGGTTCTGTTTAGCGGGCATGAACCAACTTGAGCGCGTTATCTACTTCGTGAGAATCAAAATCGGGCCATGTGCGCTCGGTGAAATACACCTTGGCACCCTTTATTTGCCACAACATGAAATTCGAAATTCGAGATTCACCAGAAGTTCTGACTACAACATCGACAGGCGGAAGGTCTGGTGCATACATATGGTTTGAAATTTCTTGTGCCGAAACATCGTGTGCGGTCTGGTGGTCTGCTCGGGAAAGCTGAGCAGCTCGCAGTAACTCGGCACGGCTTCCATAGTCAAAGGCCACTGTTAGCACCATGCCAGTGTTGTGTGCGGTGTCTTCGATTGCTTGAAGGATGGCCTTTTGAATGAACCCTGGGGTTTTCGAACCGGGCTCGTCAAACGGGCGACCGATCCATTGAATTCGAACGTTGTTCGCGTTGAGTTCCTCAATTCGACCGAACAACCGCTTGTGCAACGAGAGGATGTGTTTTACCTCGGCGGGCGGACGAACCCAATTCTCCGTTGAAAATCCAAAAACCGTAAGCCAGCCAACATTTCGCGACGCACAAACACGCACAACCTCTGCAAGGTTTTCTTCACCTGCAGTGTGGCCTTCGGTGCGGGGAAGGCCACGTCGTTTAGCCCAACGGCCATTGCCATCCATAATGCAGGCAATATGGATGGGAGATTGCTGATTCGCCGTATCCATTCCGAACACCTTACTGATGTGGGTAGTGATGGCGTGCGACAATAGTGACGTGGCTGACGGTTCATCATTACGACATGTTCTCGTTGTCGGGGGATCGCTCGATCAGTGGAAAGACATGACCCCTTCGGATTGGTCGCAGTACATCGCAACCTTGCGATCATCGGTTGAGCAAATTGGTGCTGATTGGCTCACGGTATATCCGTATTCTGGTATCGCAGACACACGTGTGAATGGTGAACTTATTGAAAAGATTGCCCATGCATGCGGAGCTCAAATGGCGGATGGGAAGCTATTGCTTCGAGGCGCAACATCGGTAGTAATCGACACCTGCGCAGACGGCCAACAACGGTTCGTAAGAGCCGTCAATGGTTTATCTGAAGAGAAAATCACGGAAAAGAATTTGGCAAATGCAATCCTGCATCCAGCATCGTGTGAACCAGATCTCGTGGTGATTTTTGGAGATCCATCGCAATTGCCACCATCGCTTGTGTGGGAATTGGCATATAGCGAGCTTGTCTATTTGAACACGCAATGGCCACACTGCAACATTGAAGATATTGAGTTAGCAATTAACGACTTCCAACGCAGAGATCGTCGATTCGGTGGTGTGGACTCATGACGTTGTATCGCGATAAAGGTGTGGTGTTGAGAAGCTACAAACTCGGAGAATCGGACCGCATCGTCGTGCTGATGACTGAGCAGCACGGAAAAGTTCGAGCAGTGGCCAAGGGGATTCGCAAGACAAAATCAAAGATAGGTGCGCGACTAGAACCAATGAGCCATGTTGAGGTTCAGCTGTATAAAGGAAGAGAACTCGACACTGTTTCGCAGGTTGAGCTCATCGACTCGTCAGCACGATTGCATAACAACCTCGACAAGCTCACTCAGGGCATGTCCATGCTTGAAGCAGTCGATCAAATTGCGGAAGACAGAGAACCCTCACCGCATTTGTACCGCATGTTGCAGGGTGCTCTGAATGCGTTAATGGAGCAAGAGTCCCCGGTGATGCTCGCAGCCTTCTATTGGAAGTTGTTGGCTGCCGAGGGTGTTAGTCCGCAAGTGCAAACTTGCGTGGGATGTGCTGCCACGGAAGGTTTGGTTGCTTTCGACATATTCCACGGAGGAGCGCAGTGTCGATCGTGTCGGACTGGAGTCAGCATTTCACAGCCTGCACTTGACTTGCTTCAGCAAGTTCTGGGTGGGCAATTACATGTTGCGCTTGCACAGCCTGAATCGCCAGCAAGTTTTGAAATTAATCAACTCGCGACTCAGGCAATGGAGCATCACATTGAGCGGCGTTTGAGGTCGGTCGCAATGTTCAGTCCCCGTCACTAGTCGGGTTGTAGTCTGTAGCCATGCCCGCAAGCGATTTAGAGCAAGTTGTCAACCTCTGTAAGCGCCGCGGTTTTGTATTTCCAAGCGCCGAAATCTACGGCGGATTCCGCTCGTCATATGACTACGGTCCGCTTGGTTCACTCATGTTGCGAAATGTCAAAGACGCATGGGTGCGCAGCATGGTGCAGCAGCGAGATGACGTGGTGTTAATTGACGCCGCCATCCTCGGACCGCCTCAAGTGTTTGAGGCAAGTGGTCACTTGTCAAACTTCAGTGACCCACTGGTTGATTGCACAGTATGTAAGCGTCGTTTTCGAGAAGATCAGTTAGAAGTTCGTGACTGCCCACAAAAGATGAAGGGTTGTACCTTCACCGAGGCTCGTGCTTTCAACCTCATGTTCCAAACTCACGCCGGCCCAGTAGAAGGCGAAGGCGCAACGGTATACATGCGCCCTGAAACCGCTCAAGGCATGTTCGTGAACTTTGCAAATGTTTTGCAAACCTCTCGGAAGAAGCCGCCATTCGGAATTGCTCAAGTCGGAAAATCATTCCGTAATGAAATCACCCCAGGCAACTTCATTTTCCGTACTCGTGAATTCGAGCAGATGGAAATGGAATTCTTTGTTCCTCCTGCTGAAAGCGCAAAATGGTATGACTACTGGTGCGAGACACGTATGCAGTGGTACATCGATCTAGGTATCCCAGCAGACATGTTGCGTCTTCGTGCGCATGAGGCCGATGAACTTTCGCACTACTCAAGCGGAACAAGCGACATCGAGTTCAAGTTTCCATGGGGGTGGGGAGAGCTTGAAGGAATTGCGCAGCGCACCGACTTCGACCTCAATCGTCACGCTGAGTTTTCAAAACAAAAGCTCGATTACTTCGACCAAGCGACAAATGAGCGTTACGTTCCGTACGTAGTGGAGCCTGCTGCTGGTGCTAACCGTACAATGGCTGCGTTCTTGCTTGCCGCATACGACGAAGATGTGGTGAACGACGAGCCGCGCACGGTGTTGCGTCTGCACCCACGTCTGGCCCCGTATCAGGTCGCAATTTTGCCGCTGTCAAAGAAGGATTCACTTACGCCTTTAGCGGATCAGATTTTCTCCACACTGAGCAAGCGGTATTACTGCGATTACGACGAAACCCAAGCAATCGGTCGTCGCTATCGTCGCCAAGACGAAATTGGTACGCCGTATTGCATCACTGTTGACTTTGATTCATTAGAAGACGGACAGGTGACGATTCGCGAACGCGACACCACCCACCAAGAGCGAGTGTCAATTGATGGACTCGAGCGAGTTCTTAGTGAAAAATTAGGGTTCTAACAGGAGGAATCATGAGCAAAGTAGTGGTAGCAGTGAAATTGCGAATCAAGTCCGGTCAACGGGATGCTTTTACGGAAGCAGTAAAGCCTGGATTGGCTACAGCGCAGAGCGAGTCTGGAACATTGACCTACATTTTCCATCACGATGCAGTCGATGCCGACGTGGTGTGGTTCTACGAGATGTATGCAGACCAAGATTCGTTGAATGCGCATATGGGTAGCGATGCTTTCAAAGCCTTCTCCAAATCACTTGGCGATTTTGTCGATGGAGCTCCCGAGTTCAATTTCCTCACGCCGATTGGTGGCAAGGGTCTTTAAGCCTTGTATCTAGACAAGATCATCCAGAGCCACCGCGAAGTTGCTTCGCGTGATCAGCGAAACTTGGATGATCTTGTCAATCAGGCCCGAGCACTTGCCCCGACAAGGGGCTTTGGTGGTCGACTTGTTCAAGGATCTCGCGAAAATCTGTGTGTCATCGCAGAAATAAAGCGAAAGTCGCCATCCAAAGGTGTATTGCTCGAAAATCTGGACGCTGCATATATTGCTTCGTTGTATGAACAAGGTGGCGCATCGTGTTTGTCGGTGTTGACCGATGAGCATTTTTTCGGCGGTTCGGTAGAGGATCTCCAGATTGCGCGAGCCAGCACTTCGCTTCCGGTTATTCGCAAAGATTTCACTGTTTCAGAGTTTGATGTTGTTGATGCACGTCTTATGGGAGCCGATTGCGTGTTACTCATTGCTGCGGCATTAACCAATGACGAACTATCTCGCTTTCATGACCTTGCGATTCATATTGGTTTGGAAGTGCTTGTTGAAACTCACGAGGACCATGAGCTTGAGCGAGCTCTCAGCGTTGGGGCAACCATCGTGGGAGTGAATCAACGTGATCTTGTTACTTTTCAAGTTGACCACGCACGCGCAGAACGAATGGCGTCACTCATTCCTTCTACAGTTCTGCGAATTGCAGAATCGGGAGTAAGGAACTCAGACGATGCTCGTCGTTTACGTGATGCTGGCTACGACGCGGTGCTGGTGGGAGAGTCAATTGTTACAGCAAGCGATCCTGCAGCAGCAGTTCGTGAATTGAAGGTTGCATAGACATGTTCATCAAGATTTGTGGCATCACGAATGAGCAAGACGCTTTGCTTGCCGTGGCACTTGGCGCAGATGCTTTGGGATTCGTGTTCGCGCCTAGCCCGCGTCAGATATCTCCAGCGCTTGCCCGAGAAATCGTTAAGCGACTTCCGCCCGAAACAGTGACTGTTGGGGTGTTCCGTAATGAAACGCCTTCACGCGTTGTTGAAATTGTGAATGAAGCGCGACTGCAGGGTGCTCAGTTGCATGGTCATGAAACGCCTGCAATGACGGCCGAAGTTGCGACCGATGTTCGTTTCGTCATCAAGGCAGTCGTTGCCGGGTCACAAGATGCCGCACATGCGAACAGTTTTGCTTCCGATGCAATTTTGGTTGATGGACTGCATCCTGGGTCAGGCACTGCTTACGATTGGGAATTACTGCAGGACATTCCAACTGACATTCGACTGATGCTTTCTGGTGGATTAACCCCTGACAACGTTGCTGCCGGAATTGCGCAGGTTCGACCATGGGGTGTGGACGTCAGTAGTGGTGTGGAGAAAGCGCCTGGTCTGAAGGACGCGGTAAAAATGCGTCACTTCATTACAAATGCGCGAGATGCGGTGCTCGGCTAGGCCGACTCGCCAACATCGCAAGTACATTAGAAGCATGTTGACAACGCCTGGTGCTGATGGTCGTTTTGGCGAATTCGGTGGGCGCTTTGTGCCTGAAACCCTTGTTCCTGCCTGCCAAGAACTTGAGGCCGCCTTTCATGATGCGTGGAATGACACGGTGTTTCGTACCGAACTCAACGACCTCTTGCGAGATTACGCAGGTCGGCCGTCAATTCTTACGGAGTGCCACAACCTGGGTCGCAAGCTTGGAATCCGCTTGATCTTGAAGCGTGAAGATTTGAATCACACCGGCTCGCACAAAATTAACAGCGTGCTTGGGCAGGCACTGTTGGCAAAGCGCATGGGTAAGAAGCGCATCGTTGCCGAGACAGGCGCTGGTCAGCACGGTGTCGCTTCTGCAACTGCAGCCGCGCTTCTTGGCCTTGGGTGCAAGGTGTACATGGGTGAAGTAGACGTTGAACGTCAGGCTTTAAACGTCTTCAGAATGCGCTTGCTTGGTGCAGAAGTCGTTCCTGCAAAGTCGGGAAGTCGGACATTGAAAGACGCAGTTAACGAGGCAATGCGTGACTGGGTAGCAACTGTTGAACACACCTACTACGCAATTGGCTCGGTGATGGGCCCGCATCCGTATCCATTCATGGTCCGCCAGTTCCAAAGCGTGATTGGTACAGAGGCG
>JACCDJ011072784.1_pt1 | contig 22095 bp, 15 predicted proteins | sample 7444481 | NCBI WGS metagenome assembly JACCDJ01 (sample SAMN15323435, study PRJNA562643) | freshwater metagenome | isolation source: river surface water | place: USA:Blue River Watershed | collected 2017-08-15 | reverse complement strand
CTCCAATACCTGTCGTCACCAAAGTACGGTGCATCACCTGTGTGTCTGAAAGCGTCGCTATCTTGGGTAAGACATGCGTTTCCATCAGATGCTTCATCTCAAAAGGTACACCTGGCATCGATACGATCATCTTCCCATCTTTCTCCCACATCATCCCTGGCGCCGTACCCTGCGCATTAAACAAAACATGGCAATTATTTGGCACCAAAGCTTGCTCACGGTTGCGCTCCAACATCGGTCTACCACGCTTTACAAAGAAATCTGTGACATGTTTCAATACCTGTTCATCCATCACCAATTCGCCACCAAAATAATCCGCTAAGGTCTTTTTGGTAAGATCGTCTTTCGTCGGACCTAAACCGCCTGTCAATAAAAACAGATCGGCTTCTGCCCATTTCGCATCTAAGGTTTCAGTAATGAAAGAAGCTTGATCACCAATCGCGATGCGTTCTTTCACCCATACGCCAAGGGCATTTAGCTGTTGTCCCATCCACGCTGAATTGGTATCGATCGTCTGACCAATCAACAACTCATCTCCGATAGTAATAAGTATTGCTTGCATTAAAATTCGTCTCCTTTATAATCATCACCGCTATTACCGCCTCCGTTACGTGTGCCACCTTTCACGCCCTCCGTCTCCGTCGGTCGTGTCGTACCTCCCTTATAATTGCCACAGTCCATTTCAATCGTTAATTCATCCGGCATCGGGAAGCTCGCATTGCGATTCAGTTTGAGGGATTTATCTGCAAAAGCTTTCTGGAAGAAATTACCCCAGATCGGTAATGCGGCCGCTGCCCCTTGTCCGTACGCCATATTAAAGAAGTGGATAAACGGATCATCACAACCTACCCATGTTCCTGCCACCAACTGCGGCACCATGCCAATAAACCAGCCATCGGTATTACCTTGTGTCGTTCCTGTTTTACCCGCAATTTCCATATCTAAGCCATAACTTCTGACACGCATCGCCGTACCACGTTTCACCACCCCTTGCATCATCTGATTCATGACATAAGCGGTTTGGTCGGAGATCACTTCTGTTTGTTGATCCACAAATTCTTTAATGACATTACCATATTTATCTTCAATTCTCGTGATATAACTCGGACGAGCGCAGATACCTCCATTTGCGAAAGTACTATAGGCGCCAACCATCTCAAATACCGATATATCCGGTGTTCCAAGACATATGGCTGGGTATGGATCTATCGGTGAAGTGATGCCCATTTTACGTGCTAAATCGATGACTGGTCGTGGACCAATCTGTTTCATCAAATACGCAGTGATACAGTTAGTAGAACGTGCTAATCCAACCATCAAGGTTTGGGTGCCGCCATATTTTCCATCGGAGTTTTTAGGCGTCCAATTATTGTATGCGCTAAATACTACGGGCTGGTTAGGCACTGGCATACAGGGCGAATAGCCATTGTCAATCGCTACGGTATAGACTAATGGTTTGAAGGTCGACCCGATCTGACGTTTAGTATTGATGTTGACGTGGTCGAGTTTAAAGTATTTGTGGTTGATACCACCTACCCATGCTTTGATATGCCCATTGGTAGGGTCCATTACTAGGAAGCCGCACTGTAAGAAGGTACGGTGATAGATGATAGAATCCCATGGGCTCATAATCGTATCACGTTCGCCTTCCCAAGAGAATACTTTCATCTTGATTTTACGTTTCATCTCCGCGTTGATTGCGGCTTCGGATAGGCCACTTTCTTTCAACATTTTATAGCGGTCGGTACCACGTAACGCGAGTTTGAATTCGTTGGGATGGTCTTTGTAAGGGTCTTTGCCTTTATATTGTGCGAACATTTTCTTTTGATGTTCACGCAAGTGTTTCATAGCACCTTCTTCTGCATAGCGTTGCATTTTGCTATTGATAGTGGTGTAGATTTTCAAGCCATCTTTATAAATATCGTAGTTGGAGCCATCTGGTTTTGGATTTTCTTTGATCCATTTTTGGATGTCCATGCGCAGGAATTCGCGGAAATAGGGTGCGAGCCCTTCGTTATGGGTTGCGCGGTTGTAGGTGAGTTTTACTTCTCCATCTTTTAATTTTTCATAATCCGCTTGCGATAGGTAATTGTATTTCACCATTTGTTGCAAAACGGTATTGCGACGGAACTTCGCCTTATCGGGGTGGGTACGCGGATTGTAGAGGGAAGGGCTTTTTAGCATACCGATTAATACGGCTGCTTCTTCTACTTTGAGGGAGTCGACAGGTTTGCTAAAGAAGGTCTGTGCTGCAGTTTTGATCCCGTAGGCGTTGTCGCTAAAGGATACGATATTGAGATAGAGGTTGAGGATTTCTGTCTTGGTATACTTACGTTCTAGCTTAACGGCGATGATCCATTCTTTGAGTTTGTCGAAAGGCAGCAACCACTTATGTTTACTACGTTTGAAGAGATTTTTCGCGAGCTGTTGGGTGAGGGTAGAGGCGCCACCATCTTTACCTAAGCTGAATACGGCGCGCATAAGGCCACGCATATCGATACCGCTGTGTTGGTCGAAGCGCACGTCTTCGGTAGCAATGAGGGCATTGACGATAGTAGGGTGAAGCTCGTTGAGGGAGGCGTTGGTGCGATTTTCTTCAAGGTAATAACGACCGAGGATAGCACCATCTTCAGAGATAACCTCTGAAGCAAGGGCTGCACGCGGGTTTTCCAATTCTTCCCAGTCAGGCATACGCCCAAAAACACCGAAATCAATTAGTATTAATAGGAGAATGAAGAACCCGAATGCGCCTAAAATAGAGTACCAGAAGTACTTTATGTATTGTTTTGTTTGATCAGACATAGTATACCCAAAGATAATAGATATCAAAGTTACTAAATCCAATCGAAGCTATGCCTTAGAATGGCATATCATCATCTACACCTGAATTGTCGATAATGTCATTATTGGTCGGTGCATCGGTATAGTTAGCAGCAGGGGCATCACCATAACCAGGTGCAGGCGAATAAGCACCCGCTTTTTCTACTTTCCAAGCGCGCACTTCTGTGTACCAACGTCCGTTATATTCGCGGCTTTCCACGTCTAGTGATACTTTTACTTCGTCGTTCAATTGTACATTGAATTGATCAATTTTTTCACCCCAAAGGTTGAAACATACTTTCTTAGGGTATTTGCCTGGAACTTCCATCACATAATCTTGTTTTTTCCATGCAGTTCCTGTTTTTCCTGTACCAGTAGCCAATGGCAATAACTGGATAATTTTTCCGCTTAATTCCATAATCTGTTGTCTGTTGTAATTTAATTGAATGGCAAATATAGGGACAAAAAAAAGACATCGTGAGAACACGATGCCTTTTTTTAAAATTTAGCTCAGAAGAATTACTTCTTAGCAGCTTTTTTAGGAGCAGCTTTCTTAGCAGCAGCTTTTTTAGGAGCAGCAGCCTTCTTAGGAGCAGCAGCTTTTTTAGGAGCAGCCTTCTTTGCAGCAGCTTTCTTAGGAGCAGCTTTTTTTGCAGCTTTAGGAGCAGCAGCTTTTTTAGGAGCAGCCTTTTTAGCAGCAGCTTTCTTAGGAGCAGCTTTTTTGGTAGCTTTTTTAGCAGCCATGATTTTTGGTTTTTGTTTTGGTTAAGAATTGATTTATTGAAACTTCATTCTGATTCCCATCTGAATGGAGTAGTTTCTATGGTTTTTGTTAAGCTTTAGCCTCAACCGATACATACGAACGGTTGTTAGCTTTGCGCTTGAAAGTCACGATACCAGTTGCAGTGGCAAACAAAGTATGGTCTTTGCCCATGCGAACATTAGCACCAGCGTTGTGCACTGTACCGCGTTGACGAACGATGATATTCCCAGGAATAGCTTCTTGTCCGCCATAAATTTTAATACCTAAACGTTTACTGTGGGATTCTCTTCCGTTCTTGGAACTACCTTCCCCTTTCTTATGTGCCATGTTATTGAGCTGTTATTTTTTTAATTAAGCAATGGATTCGATAACGATTTTCGTGAAATCCTGACGGTGGTTATTCCATTTCTGGTAACCTTTACGACGTTTTTTCTTGAAAACTGCTACTTTTTCGCCTTGTACGTGCGCCAAAATTTTAGCATTTACTTTAGCATTAGCCACTGTAGGCATGCCAACGGTAACCTTACCGTTGTTGTCTGTCAACAAAACTTCTTCAAAGCTAACTGCATCTCCGATATTGCCTGGAAGGCGGTGTACGAAGATTTCTTTACCGTTAGTTACGTCAAACTGTTGACCTTGGATGTTCACTATCGCGTTCATGGATTCAAAATTATCAGCCACAAAAATAAAAGTATTTTCTGTATATGCAAACACTTGTGTAATTTTTTTTCAACTTCTTCTGTGGAATGTATATTCCTTTGTACTCAAAGAAATACGTCTTCATTACGTTAATAGTATGTCAAAAGCCTCGGCAGCTCCTAGAAATTCTAGGGAATCATTAACTTCGTCCTTTAAATAGCGTGCAGTGAAAATTAAGTCATTACTAGCGAAGCCTCTCGCGTCATATATCTACAAAAAGGTTCAGAATGATAAAGCAAACGCATTGCTGCATCAGAATGAATGGATGCAAAAAATTATAAATCGCGGCTCTTCTACTGAGTTTGGTAAAAAGCATCAGTTTGATACTATAAAGAGTCATGACGATTTTAAAAAGCAAGTGCCACTCCGCGACTATGAATCCTTGAAGCCTTTCATTGAAAAGATAAAGGAAGGCAAGCAAAATATCCTTTGGCCGGGCAAACCGATCTACCTCGCCAAATCTTCCGGCACCACCAGCGGCGCAAAATATCTTCCCATTACGAAAGACTCTATTTCCAATCATATGGATGCCGCCCGAAATGCACTCTTATTATATATGCATGAAACGGGGAATCATGCTTTCGCCGACGGCAGGATGATTTTTTTAAGTGGCTCTCCAGAACTAGAACGAATCGGAGGGATACCAACGGGTCGTTTATCCGGAATTGTCAACCACCACATACCTTATTATCTACGTCGTAATCAGTTGCCGAGTTATCCTACCAATTGCATAGAGGCATGGGAGGAGAAGTTGGAAAAAATTGTCGACGAGACGATTCATGAGAACATGACCTTGATTTCAGGGATTCCACCATGGACGCAAATGTATTTTGATGTTTTGTCGCAACGTTCGGGCAAGAGCATTGGTGACTTGTTTCCGAATTTTTCTGTTTTGGTGTATGGTGGGGTTAATTTCGAGCCGTATCGTGCGAAGTTGATGCAGAGTATCGGGCGTAAGATCGACACGATAGAAACGTATCCCGCGAGCGAAGGCTTCTTGGCGTATCAGGATTCTCAAACGGAGCCGGGTTTATTATTAAATACGAATGCGGGTATCTTCTACGAATTTGTTCCTGCTAATGAAGTTTATTCGGAGAACCCAACGCGCTTGCGTTTGGGCGAAGTGGAAATCGGCGTTAATTACGCCATCATCCTTACGACCAACGCAGGCTTATATGCTTATATTATTGGTGATACGGTGAAATTCGTTTCCAAAGATCCGTATCGTATTGTGGTGAGTGGCCGTATCAAACATTTTATCTCTGCTTTCGGCGAGCATGTCATTGGCGAAGAAGTTGAGAAGGCGATGTTGGTGGCGAGTGCTAAACACCAATTGTCCATTAGTGAATTCACGGTGGCACCACAGGTAACGCCAGCCGATCAGTCCTTACCGTATCATGAGTGGCTCTTGTCGATGGACGACTTAGCAGCTGATATGGATGCCTTCGCGGAGGATATCGATCAGCAGATGCGTAAGTTGAATATCTATTATGACGACTTACGTACGGGTAATATTTTACAGCGATTAAGAATTACGCCATTGCAACCCGATGCCTTCATTCAATATATGAAGTCGGTAGGGAAGTTAGGCGGACAGAATAAGGTACCTCGTTTGAGTAATGATCGCAATATTGCGGATGCCCTACAGGCCTTCAAGCGATAGTGACCTCATGTATTGTTTCAAAAATTTGTTTCTTGGATCAGTAAGTATTTGAGGTTTTAACAATACATGCGAGTTCCAATCTTTAATTTTTAATACTTAATTTTTAATTCGTATTTGTTTACCTTCCAAACCATAGCATCCCCTGTCGAAGCCGAATTCACTGATCGCGGCAGTCGCTTTATTGCCTATGCGTTTCCTATTGAATCGACCAGCGATTTCAAGATGCATTTACAACGCTTAAAGGAGCAACATCCTAAAGCAGTGCATCATTGCTTTGCATATCGTTTGGGAACCGACAAACTGAATTTCAGAAGTAGCGATGACGGCGAACCATCGGGTTCCGCAGGAAAACCGATTTTAAATCAGATAGATTCCATGGGACTCACAGATGTCTTAGTGGTCGTTGTCCGATATTTCGGAGGGATATTATTAGGGGTACCTGGACTTATCAACGCATATAAGGTATCTACGCAGCAAGCGCTCCGTCAGGCGAAAGTCGAAACCCGCGCTATCGAGAAACTACTCTGGCTGCAGACCGATTACAATTCCATGAATGACGTCATGCACTGGATCAAATACTATCAGCTAAAAGTGGTCGATAAGCAAATTGATTTGTTTTGCAGCTTCCGTATTAAAATCCCATTAGATAAAGAGACGGAAATAATGGCTCGATTTCAGCAAGCAACGATTGAATACAAGTTCCTTGACGAGTAATGAAATAATGGTCTGTCGGAGTTGTGCTCCGACTACGCAATGGGCTAATAGCCTTGAACTCACGTAGCCGGAAACTCCTTTAGATTGACTTATTTAGTGCTGGCCTGTTGAGTCGCCGGCTGAGAAAGCAAAACGACCTCATTTAAAACGACCTCAGTTATATAACGCTTCACACCATCCTTGTCCTCATAGTTCCTAGAAACTAAGCGTCCTTCGATAGCCAGTTCGTCGCCTTTCTTAACGTACTGCTCGACAATCTCAGCCGTGCGACCCCACGCAACCAAATTGTGCCAGTTCGTCTCCGTCTGCTTCTCGCCCTGCGCATTTTTATAAACCTCATTCGTAGCCATACTTAATCGAGCCATCTTGCCTGATTTCATTTCCTTGATCTCCGGATCTTGACCGACATTGCCGATTAACAAGACCTTATTTCTGATTGATTGCATAATTTTCTAAATTTAAATTGTTTGGCAAAGATGGAGCTACAAAGATAAAAAATCCGTATAAAAAATGTTTATATACGTTTATATACGTTTTTATACGTCACGCGCGTTATATTCTTATAACCATCGCTTGATACCCCCGCAGGTTGATCTAAAATCAAAACAACCTTGCCAACGCAAAAAGTATGTCTCGACTGTGAACAGCCTATCTATGGCCGCTCCGACAAGAAATTCTGTGATGACAACTGCAGAAACAACTTTCACAATCAAGTGAAACAGGCGGAAGACAAAACCCTTCGCCAGATTAATGCCATTCTAAAACGAAATCGAAATATCCTGTTACGATTGTCAAAAGGGGATGCAGTGGAAATCCCCATTCAAACCTTGATTGAAGCAAATTTTAATTTTCATTTTTGTACGCATACGAAGTCGTTCAACAAACAATCCTGGCCAATAGTCTATGACATGGCTTATTATGCGAAAAGTAAAGAGACAATTGCTATTCAGCGGGTGGTGTCTGAAAAAATTAGCAGCACCGACAAGTTGTGGAATCTTTATAATCCATAGGCCGCCTGAAGATTGTATCTTCGAAAAAACGCATCTTATGGCCCTTAGTCGCTTTTGGCTCACGATAATGCTCGTCTCTTTAGTGAGCTTGCTCGCAAGTTTATGGTCGGGACGTAGTTACTCGCTCGACGCAATCATTAATGGTAAAAAAGATGAAGCTGTTTTAATTGACGAAAAATATATCTCTCAAGTGCCGAAGTGGATGCAAGATTCCCTGACGAAGGTAGAATCCATAAGTATCCAACACCCCCATCAAAAAGATACTGTTTTTACGCGGTCGAATACTATTGTTAGAATTACGACGGGCTCTTTAGCTACCGATGGTTTATTGCAAACCTGTAAAAATGCCCTAACTGACATTGTTCTTCCATTGATTGCTTATCTCGCTTTTTTCAGTGGACTTTTACAATTATTAATTGCAAGTGGCGCAGCTGAAAAATTAGCTAAGTTCTGCGCTCCTTTCTTTGTGCGAATTTTTCCAGAAGTACCATCGGATCATCCTTCTATTGCGTACATGACTTTAAATTTTGCAGCGAATTTTTTAGGACTAGATTCTGCGGCGACCCCTTTCGGACTAAAAGCCATGGCGTCTTTGCAAGAGCTTAATCCTGAAAAAGAAAAGGCCAGCAATGCGCAAATCATGTTCCTATGTCTGCATGCAGCAGGACTAACCCTCATTCCGACTTCTATCATTGGCTATCGGGCGGCGCAGAATGCAGCTAATCCCGCGGATGTAATGATACCTTGTATTCTTACTAGTTTGGTGGGTACTTTAGCAGCCTTGTTCATCGTAGGCTTCCGTCAGAAAATTTCGTTTAAAAGCGGCACTTTATTAAGCGTGCTAATGGCTTTGATTGGCGGTATTGCAGGCTTGCTGTTTTATTTAAGTCGCTTAGAACTTTTAGAGAAAAGTGTTTTCACCGCACATTTATCTACGTCTTTATTTTTCTTGATTCTATTGATAATAGTAGCTTATGCATTTTGGAAGGAAAAGAATTTTTCAGAGAAAGGGACGGATATCTTCAGTTCTTTTGTTGAAGGGGCTCGCGAAGGCTTGAACACAGGGGTTAAAATTTTCCCTTACGTGTTAGGAATGTTGGTGGCGATTTCTCTTTTTAGAAATAGCGGCGTGTTTGAATGGATTGCAATGGGCCTGACAAAAGGCTTAAGTTATCTTGGGGTAAGCAAAGATATTAGCAATGCGATGCCAATTGCTTTATTACGTCCGTTCTCTTCGGGAGGTTCGCGCGGATTTTTAATTGACGCGATGCATACGTACGGAGCGGATTCTTTCACAGGAAGATTGGCTAGTGTCTTTCAATGTTCTGCAGAAACGACGTTCTATGTTGTTGCGGTTTACTTCGGAAGCATTCAGGTAAGGAACACCCGTTATACCTTAGGCACTATGCTTTTGGTAGACGCGATTTGTGTCTTCGCGGCTATCGGTATTTGCGCGATCTTCTTCTAAGGATTTATGCGAACGTGATAAAGTGAGGAACCCGTAGTTCGATAAACTTCTTGAATCGTAAATTTCGGATCCAGTGTTTTTAATAAGTCGCTTTCTTTCTCTTCATTGATATGGGTAAATAGGAGCCAGTTATTCTTTGCGCTGAAGATAGAGTCTTTGTTTTCCTCTGGTCTAAAGCTAATTTCAGCCTCTTCATTCGTATGATTGAAAAGTCCTATTCTTTTATAATACTGGTAGGTATAATCTGATTGCCAATAATACACGATCTTATCTTCCGGCTTTATTTTAGATTTTAGGATGGCGTATGAATTTTTAATTTCTTCGCGTTGAATTGGAATTTGTTTGTTAGCTATTTTGATACCTATAAAAATTATGGGTAGCACGGCAAGAAGTCCTAAAGGCTTTGCCAATGAAGGATAATTGCTCAGGATAAAATCTAGTCCTATTCCCATAAGAATAAGAATGAGTGGCGTCAAGTAAAGAATTAGACGAAGATCAAAGGGATATGCTTTTAAGGCAGAAAGAACGAGGTGAAGGACAATAGGAGTTAAGGCAATAATTGTTATTCTATAATTTTTCGTTTTAAGGCTAGCAATAATTCCCAAAATAAAAAGCAGCATGAAAGCGCCTCCTATTATTTTACCAAACTGAAAAAAGTCGGCAAAAATCATGGAGAATTTATGTTTAAAAAAAAGTACAAAATCAATCAGATTATTCGTCGGTAAAAAGGAATGTTGCCAGTATTTTTCCATTGCTCCTTGCAAAGGATGGTGATACATAAACGTGAAGTAAAACAGGGCAAAATAGAGGGCAAATAATAGGTGCGAAATGAAGAAGGTTTTGTTAATAGTTTTCTTTTCCCATTGTTGCCAAAGATTATACAAGGAAAGAGTGAAAATGATTAGAATAGCAACATGTGATAATAAGATGGCAATACAATAAAATAAGCTAATACGGATGTATTTTTTGGTTTCAGAAGAATACGCCTTAAGGTTGAGCAAAATGATAAGTAAGGCTACCGCAACGTCTACGATATATTGTTTGAACTCGCTCGAGAAATATAGATAGCTTAGGTTGAAGGCGAATAAGGAGAGAATGATTACGCGACTTACTTCAGAGGTGAGAATATATTGTAATATTTTTTTAAAGGTGAACATACTTGCGATGAAGGCCAATAGTGGGAATAGGCGCACACCCAATTCGGTATTTGGCAAAAGCGAAGCGCTAAGTTTCGAAATGACTAAGAAGAGAATCGGGGTTAATTGTCCGTAGTCGAGGGGCTTTAACAGACCGAAGTAATCTCTATTTAAAATGTTCAAGGCAATGGCACTTTCATCATTCCAAAAGGCTCTATTAGCAAAGTATTGGAAGAGTAGGATTGCGCAGCTCACTACAATTATAGTAAATTGTATTGAGCTTGACTTTTTTAAGGCGTTCAAATTTAGATGTTATTTAAAAGGTGATTATGCTCATGTAAGCACGACATACTTATTGCAATTGGTAGCTATTGCAACCATCTTGCAAGGTAATATTATCACTGGTGGTGCTAATAACATTGTTAGCAGCATCACGTAATTTGAAGGTATAGGAGAAAGTTCCTGAAGTGGCGGCGCCAAGATCTTTTGTAACGGTAACACTGCCCGCATCATTGCATGCCGGAGCGGCAGTAAACTGATTGGTCGCGATATCAAGAGTGCCTTTGAAGGCGCTAGATTCATATACTGCCACATTACTTACCCCAATCGTGTTCATTTGTTGTTCGAAAGCAGCATCCCACCAGAAAACTAGTTGCCCGGTATAAATCTTTTCACAACTGGTAAAGGTGATTAGGTAGCACGCGATCGCTGCTATTAAAAGCGGGGTGATTTTACGGATAGACATGATGGTATAAACTTTTTTCAAAATTACGCGAAGCGAGAGACTATTGCAATATTTTCTTTGACTACGTATAATTACGTAGCAAAATCAGTCTAATAGATTGTTGTTTTCTTTTGTCATTTGTTGATTTTTGAATGAAGGTCTAGTCTATTTATTGGAATTGGTAGGATTAATAGTCAAATATGCTTAATTGACCCTTATTTGTTGATTTAATTGACCTAAGTCATATTTATATTATTCAACAAATGGTAATTTTGTAGGTTCTAATTTTACAAATGACAAATCTAAATCTGATGCGTTTTATTAGCGTTTTATTTTTTTTGACCGTACTATTGAATTTTTCTGTTCGAGTTCATGCTCAAGTTGGTCAAAACACTTCTAATGGCAATTTCTCGATTCAACTCGTACAAAAGGGAGCAAGCACGATTGCGCAGGTATCCTTAAATGGTAAGCAAGGTCATTCAGGGGAATTGAAAATTTATAATGCACAACATGTTTTGCTAAAAACTTGCGGATTGGAATTGATTCCTACGCCTTATTATGCAAGTGTCGATATAAGCACTTTACAGCCCAATCAAAATTATACGTTTGAACTAATTTCTGACGATGGCGTAACGACCGTATTAACTATCCAATTGTAATCACCTTTAAGCTTTATATGAAACGTTTATCCTTATTTCTTCTTCTGCTGGTTTTGACTGTCAGCATTGCAAGTGCGCAGGTAATCACGCCATTTACTATTCGAAAAACTGTCACGCAAAAGGGCGGTATTTTGTATTTGTCTAATACTGCTTCGCGCGCTACCCCAGCAAATATTGTACAAAATGAAATGCCTCCTAGTGGAACGGGTTATGACAATACTTATACGAACGACTATGTAGATATTGACAGTGATCCTACGACTTTCATGTCGAGCAGTGATCAATTGAATTTGCCTACCTGTACAGAAATTACCTGGGCTGGATTGTATTGGGGCGCAGACTGTTCGACAGGCGATGAAAATTTCGCTACGCGCAGTCAGGTAAAATTGAAAGTTAATAGTGGCGCATATCAAACCTTAACAGCGGATTATTTAAAGGATAATACGGTTGGTTATAAAACGTATCACTGTTTTAAAGATATCACCTCCATTGTGCAGGCGGGTACCTTAAACGATATTTATACCGTAGCGAATGTGGCGGTAGATGTGAATGGAAAGAATTTATTTGGTGGCTGGACGATAGTAGTTATCTATAAAGATAATTTGCAGACGATGCGCAACCTAACTGTCTTTGATGGTTTGGCAAACGTAGGTGGCGGTGGTGTTTCAACGGTTGATATTCCTATCTCTGGTTTTCAAACTCCGCTTTCTGGTCCGATTAATTTTGAACTTGGATTGGTAGTTTATGACGGAGATCGTTCCTTAACGGGTGATCAGTTAATGTTTAAGGGGGCTTCTGCTTTTGTCAATTTATCCGATGCGATACATCCGCAGTCGGACATGTTCAATAGTACGATTTCAAAGAATGGAGTTTTGACTCCCTTACGTAATCCTTCTTATAATAATAACTTAGGATATGATGCGAATATCTTCGTACCGAATAATAGTGCAAAAAATTATATAGGTAATAATGCGGTCTCTGGGATTATTCGTCAGACAACCGGTGGTGAAATATTCTTGACTCAAGTGGTTACTTCTGCCATTGATGTGTATGAGCCAGATTTACGTAGTGCGGTTCGTGTCAGAAATATCACGCATCCTTCAGCAGCTAATGCTTCTCCGGGTGATACTTTGGAATACACGGTCGTTGGGATGAACATCGGTTCGGATCCTTCTATCAACTCTTACATTACGGATACGATTGAAGGGAATGCAATTTATATCCCGAACTCTATTTCTGTTACTTATGGACCGAATGCTGGTGCAAAAACGGATGCAGTGGGGGATGATCAAGCGGAATATATAGCAGCTTCTCATGTAGTGAAGGTAAGGGTAGGAACAGGTGCGAATGGTTTCCTCGGCGGGCAGGTGAACAATTCTCCTTATGGAACGGATAGTACGCAATTTAAATTCAAGATTCGTGTCAGCAATGACTGTGTGTATTTGTATTGTGATAATAAAATTGATAATAGTGCGCATATGGTTGGAACGGGTAATGTATCCGGAAATACCTATGACAACGCATCTACACCAGGTATTTTCAATCAGTATGGTTGTTTGATTTCTGGTGCCACTCAAACGCCTGTGTTTACAGGAGGATGTTCTGCGCCTACAATGTCTGCTAATGCGCCTATTTGTTCAGGCGGAACTATCCAATTTACTGGTCCTTCTTCTCCTGCTGCAACTTATTTGTGGACGGGTCCGAATAGCTTCTCTTCTACTTTGCAGAATCCTTCGATAAGTAATGTGTCAGCAGCTAATGCTGGAACTTATACAGGTAACTTATATATCACAGGTACAGGCTGTCATTTTATTTATAATTTCCCTGCAGATATCAATATTGCGAATGCAGGTGCAGATGCTACAGGAACGACTACTTGCGGTCTAACAACGATTACCTTAGGAGGTAACAATCCTGCAGGAACAAGTGGTGTTTGGTCGATTGTATCTGGAACGGGTGGAAGCTTTGGTGTTGGAAATACATCAACCTCTACTGTTTATAATACAACTTTTAACGGTGTTGCTGGTAGTACGTACACCTTGCGTTGGACCTTAAGCAGTCCGGGTTGTCCGACTACATATGATGATGTGGTAGTTACTTTTAATCCTGGCATTTCATCAGCTGTATTAAGTGCGACTTCTGCGAATTGTAATAACCGATTGAATGTGGCAATTACGGGCGGTACTTCTCCTTATACCTTGTCGATTAACAACGGTGTAGGAACAGTTACTAACTATACATCCGGTGCTAATATTGCTGTAACGCCTTCTGTGACGACAGCTTATTCTTTGTTAAGTGTTACTGACGCAGTGGGTTGTACTGCTACAAGCATAACTGGTAGTCCTGCTACGGTTACCATTACGAATACGATGGGGACAGGTACTATTACTGCAACTTTGAATGCACCATCTTATTCTGCGGGTTCTGTCGGTTATAGTTTATGTACAAAGGATTCGACGACAACTACTGCTCCAATTTGGTCGACTATTAATAATGCGTTTGCAAGTGATAACGCGTATACAAGTGTAACGAATTCTTCGACAGGAAATTCTGGGTATATATATTTTTATGGTTTTGGATTTAACATTCCAACTAACGCAATTATCGATGGTGTGACCGTTCAGGTGGAGAAAAAGGCTACTGGAACCATTCAAGATAACCGTATAAGCTTAGTAAACTTTTTAACTCGTGCTTCTATTGGGTCGAATCTAACGGTTACTAATACAAACTGGGGTACAACAGATGCGGTGACAACCTATGGTGGGGCTACGAATCTTTGGGGTGCAACTACGGCTACGCTTACGCCTACCATTGTTAATATGCCGCGATTCGGTATACGTTATCGTGTGAATATCGCTTCTGCAAATGCTGTGGCCTATGTGGATGCAGTGCAGATGTTGGTGAATTACCACGTGGGTAATAATGCGTATTGTGATACCATGACGCGAGCAGGGTTCTCTGTTTCTGGTTTTACGAACACCACTTCTATCAATTGGACTGCCCCAACAGGTGGTACGATTTTAAGCGGACAAGGAACGAGTTCTATTGTGGTTGGTTTTAATAATTTAGGGCAGAGTGGTACTTACAATGTGGTAGCAACGCCTGTGAATGCTTGTGGACAAGGGACTCCTGCTTCCTTATCAATTACCGTATCAGATTGTGCGGGATCGATTATTCCTATTATGGGTAATGTGTATTGGGATGTGAATGGTACGGCCGCTCCAGGAAAGGTAGATGGAACAGGGGTAGGTACTGTAAATGGTACGCAACTTTATGTTTCAATGGTTGATTCAAGTACTACGGGAGGAAAAGTAGTTAAGGCAACTGCTGCGGTTGGATCTAATGGAGCTTGGCAGATTAATTTCTCTCCTGTAAATAATACGACCTACCATTTTGTGGTATCGACTACCAATTATCCTACTACCACTACTTATGCTTCGGCAGTTCCTAGTTTAGGTGCTACCGGAGCCACGTTTATTGGAGAGGTGAATAATAATATTGGGAACACAATAACAGGTACGCATGGAACGGCAGATGGACGCTTGCGTTACCGAATTACAACTGCTTTAACGAACAATGAAAACAATCTGAACTTTGCAATCAAAATACCGACAGCTCCGGTGGCAAATAATGATGCAACGACTACAACAGAAGATAATGCGGTTACATTAAATATTGTCACAAACGATAATGACGTTGATGGAACTGTAACTATCAGCACGGTTGATTTAGATCCTGTTACTGCAGGAACACAAACAACATTCACGTCAGCGGGAAAGGGGACTTTCACTGTTAATTCATCTGGTGTCGTTACGTTCACACCTGTTGCAAATTATAATGGAACCGTTGCCATCACCTATACTGTGAAGGATAACGATAACCTTACTTCCAATCAAGGTACGATTAGTATTACAGTCACGGCAGTGAATGATCCGCCAGTTGCCACAAATTCATCCTTTACTACTCCTGAGAATGTAATTTATCACTTTGTAGCAGCTGATTTCCCGTATACAGATGTTGAAAGTGATGCCTTGCAATCAATCACAATCGCTACTTTACCAAGTCAAGGTACCCTTTATTTAAATGGGGTCGCTGTAACAGTTGGTCAAACAATTTCTGCTTCAGATATTGTTTATCTTACCTACGATCCACCGTTTAACACCTATGGTAGTGCACTTTCTAGTTTTACCTTTACAGCCAATGATGCTAATCTTGGAACTGTTGCAGGAACTGTTACGATAAATGTTACGCACGTAAATTCTCCTCCTGTGGCGGTTGCAAACTCAACATCGACTGCACAAAATACTCCGATTAATATTAGCTTATTGGCGAATGATATTAATGTGGATGGCACATTAGTGAATAGTAGTATCGATCTTGATCCATATACTGCTGGAACACAAACGAGCTATACCTTAAGTGGACAAGGAACTTACTCGCTTAGTGGTGCAACTTTAACTTTTACACCTGTTTCTAGTTTTTATGGTAACGTTACTACTTTATACTATACAGTAGATAATTCACTCAGCTTGACCTCCAACGTGGCTACTATTGACGTTACGGTTATTCCTGCTGGTGCGCCAACCGCTGTAAACGATAATGCAAGTACGAATGAAAATGTGAGTGTAACTTTTTCCGTTACAAATAACGATTACGGGACGAATGCTATTAACGTAGCGCGTGTCGACTTAGATCCTACTGCAACGGGTATACAGGGCGCTTATTATGCGCCTGGACAAGGTCAGTTTTACGTTGATATCCTAGGTAATGTAACCTTTACCCCAGATCCGTATTATAATGGAACCGTTGTGATTCCGTATACGGTGAAGGACGTCCTTGGTTTAGTTTCAAATACTGCTACTATTACTGTCGTTGTAAATGCGGTAAATTCAGCCCCCTTTGCAATTGATGATGCGTTTAGCACAACGGAAGATGCGCCAGTAAGTTATGATATTACTAGCAATGATTATGATTACGATGGATATGTCGATTCCAGTAAAGTGGATTTAGATCCATTGACTGCTGGAATTCAAACTAGTTTTACTGTTACAGGTGAAGGTACTTATACTGTTAGTGCCTTAGGCATAGTAACTTTCACACCGGTAGCTAACTTTAATGGAACCGCTACTCCGAAATCATATACCATTAAAGATGATCAAGGATTGGTTTCTGATAGTGGTTTGATCATTGTAACTATCACGCCAGTTAATGATGCTCCTGTAACCGTTAGTGATGCTAGAAGTACTACTGCAACAGCATCTGTTGCATCTATTACTTTTAATGTTTTGACGAATGATTATGATATAGATGATCAATTTGATTCAACTTCAGTGGATTTGGATCCGTATACTCCTGGTCAACAAACTTCTTTCACCGTAGCAGGCGAAGGAACATATACCGTGGATATTTATGGTAATGTCACCTTTACGTATACCTTCTCAACACCTGTTGGTCCTTTAACGCAAATTCACTATACCGTGAATGACAAGAGTGGAGCTACTTCTTCAATGACACATATTGATATCACAATATTGCCTTTAGGGACGCCAACAGCAACTGATGATTATCCTGTAGGTTATGAAGACAATGTAATTTCATTTGATGTGACTACAAATGATGTCGATAATAATTTGGTGGATCCAAGTACTGTTACATTGACAGGAACATTGGTAACAGCTAATGGAACATGGAGTATCACGGATGCTGTGAATAATCCTGGTTATGTTAGTTTCACGCCGGCGCTTGATTTCTATGGCTCTGTTAGTATGACCTATACAGTGAATGATTATGATACATTGACTTCAAACACGGGAACTATTTATTTGACGGTTTTGCCTGTTAATGATGCACCTTCCTTTAGTAAAGGCTCAGATATGGCAATTTGTGAAAATAGTGGTGTTGTTATTGTTAATGGATGGGCCAATTCAATTTCTGTGGGTCCTAGTAATGAATCCACTCAAACTGCAAACTTCATCGTTGCAAACGATAATAACTCTTTATTTAGCACCCAACCTGCGATAGATGCTTCTGGTAATTTGTCTTTTGCATTAGCCAATGGTCAGAGTGGGGTAGCGACCTTAAGTGTGTACGTAAAGGATAATGGAGATACCGCTCATGCGGGTATCGATGTGTCTGCAGTACAGACCGCTACTATTACAGTAAATGCTTTACCTTCTGCTACCTTTAGCTATGTTGGAAGTCCGTATCCAGCGAATGGTACTGCCTATGCGAGCGTGAGTGGATTTAGTGGTGGAATATTCAGCGCAGCTGCAGGATTGATTTTGGATACTTTAACAGGTACAGTTACGCTCTCAGGAAGCGTAGTCGATACATTTGCGGTTACTTATACCATGACCGATGCGAATGGTTGCCGTGCGGCCGCTAGCACTTCTATTATTATCTCTCATGCAGGTGTATTACCCATCCAGTTTGTTCAAAACACCGCTTCGTTACAAAAGAACGGAGTAGGACTAAATTGGAAAATGAGTATGTATATGGAGAACCGTGAATTTGAAATCGAACACTCAGCAGACGGAATTCATTTTGTTAAAGTAGGTAAAATTGAAGCCGCTCAGATTAAGAAGGGGCAAGTAGAGTTTGCATTTATTCATACTACGCCATTTGCTGGTTTGAATTATTATAGAATACACGCAGTTTCGAATCTTGGGTTGGAGTTGCCAATTTTTTCTTCAATTATGGTAGTAAAAACTATTTTTAAAAGTACTATCAGTATTTATCCAAACCCTGCGAATGATAATTTGAATATTCGTTATGTCACAAATAACCAAGCGGGCATGCATTGTGAAGTATTCAATAATTTGAATCAGTTGGTAATGGAACGTAGCTTTACGCAAGGAATGGACTTGCTCAATATCCCAGTAAGTAATCTAAGTGCAGGCACCTACCGTGTAGTGCTTATGAAGGATGACTTAATACTCAGTAATCAACTTGTTGAAATCCAACATTAAAAATTAAATGGTTCTAAAAAAAATCCCTCTTCGGAGGGATTTTTTGTTTAACTATTTCTATTCGATAGTAACCATTAATTCACATAAATTCGGCTTTCGTTACGTATTTTCGTAGGATGAAAAAGCAGGCCCTTTGGCAGGTATTCGGTGGAATCTTATTTCTCTCCCTTTGGATGAGTAGAAGTCCCGTATCTGCACAATGTGTCACCGCTTATCCTTATCACCAAACATTTGAAACATTGCCTGCCTGGACAACAGGCGGTACGGGTACTTCTTGGGCCTGGGGTGCTCCGAACAAATCAGTGATTAATGTAGCCGGACAAGGATTGAAATGCTGGGTGACCGGTGGGCTTACAGGCACTGCTTATACGAACGGAGAACGCTCTTGGCTACAAAGTCCTTGCTTCGATTTTACAAACCTCGCCCATCCCTATATCGAATTCAAAATTTATTGGTCGTCTGAACGTAAGTATGATGGTGGAAATCTGCAGTACTCCTTAAATAATGGAACTACATGGACGAACGTCGGCGCATTGAATGATCCAGTGGATTGCTATACCGCGAATTGGTATAATTATTCGCCAATCAATTACCTCACTACCTTAGCAACTGTTCGCGATGGTTGGTCGGGTACCTTGCAGACGGCTGTTAGTCCATGCACCGGCGGCTTCGGCTCTGGCGCTTGGGTGGTAGCCAAACATTGCATGAGTAATTTAGCAGGGCAAGCCAATGTGATCTTCCGATTTACCTTCGGTGCCGGTACTACTTGTAATGCCTTTGATGGAATTGCCATCGATGATATTTATATCATGAATGCTCCGAAGTATACGGCTAACTTTTCGTGGCTCTGTTCACCAAAAGCTAATTTCGCCTTTTCTGATAATTCTACTAATTGTCCGAACAATTGGCAATGGAATTTTGGCGATCCAGGCAGCGGTACATCCAACGTATCAAGCGCGCAAAATCCTAGCCATCAATTCAGTGCTCCGGGTGTATATACCGTTCAATTAATTGCAACGAATCCTTGTAGTGGAAGTGATACCGTTTCCAAACAAATCGCTGTCCTCGGCACTAGTATTGATTCGGTGAATGTAACTTGTCCTGCTGGTCATGATGCGTGGGCTATGGTACATGTTACTGGTAATACACTTTCGCCAAGTATCCTGTGGAATACCAGTCCTACACAGAATACCGATACCATTAAAAATCTCGGTGCAGGTACTTATATCGTTACCGTTTCGCAAACAGGTACCTGTACGGTGAAAGATACCGTGCAAATAAAAGCACCCGCTGCGTTTAGTCATACTTTACAACTCACGCCTGCCTATTGTAATAATACTAACGGAGCCGCGAGCTTCGTCATGTCGGGTGGAACGCCATTCTACACCTATAACTGGCAACCCAATGTTACCAATTGTAATTTTGTAACGAATGTCGCGTCGGGATTGTATCATATTTCCGTTGTTGATACCTTCGGATGTATAGATACTTTCTCATTCTTTATCCCGAACATTATTAATACCATTTCGATTGCCAACACCATTAATCAGCCTAGTTGTTTTAATGCGACGAATGGAAGTATTAGCTTAAGCCCTTCTGGTGGTCAAACCCCTTATACCTATACCTGGACACCGAGTAGTCTGAGTGGTGCTAACCCTAACAATCTCGGAGCAGGTAATTATAGTGTCACTGTTACGGATGCGCATAATTGCGCTGCAACGGCTTCCTATACCTTAACGCAGCCTGCAGCGCTGTCATTAAATCCTACTATACAAACAACGACTTGCGGTAAAAATAATGGGACTATCAGTTGGACTGCCAACGGAGGAACGCCCACCTATACTTATACTTGGAATCCTGCTGTTTCCTCTAGTAATACGGCTTCTAACCTTTCTCCAGGCAATTATATTTTAACGCTTTCTGATACCAAAGGTTGTACGCTTATCGATACTGCTAAGATTTTAAGTTCCTCTGGTCCTTCAATTGGCTTCACTGTAAAAGGAGATACTTGCGGAAATCATACTGGAAGAATTACCTTAAATGTTACGGGCGGAGCGATACCGTATACTTACAATTGGAACCCTTCGGTAAGCGCTTTGTCTACTGCAAACGCCCTTGCAGCTGGTATTTATAAGGTGATAGTGATCGATGCGGTTGGTTGTAAAGACAGCGTGCAAGTGACAGTGCCTGCTATCAATAATACCTTGGCGATTAGCTTCAACAATCAGCAAAATGTTTCTTGCTATGGTGCGAGTAACGGATCCGTGACAGCAAGTATAAGTGGTGGTTTTACACCGTATTCGTATACTTGGTCCCCTTCTGTTTCTAATACAATGAGCTTAAGTAATGTGCAAGCAGGTATTTATACTTTCAATGTAACAGATGCTGGTAATTGTACGAAACAAGGAACCGTAACGATTACACAGCCAAATGCTTTGGCGTTAAACAGTAATGTTACCGCGACAAGTTGTGCTAAAAATAACGGAGCTATACAAGTAGTTACTAGTGGTGGAACGCCTGTTTATACCTATGTCTGGACACCTGCCGTGAGCGCAAGTGCAAATATTTCGAATTTAGCTGCAGGGAATTATATTATTAGTGTTTCTGATACGAAAAATTGTACGATCAAAGATACCTTTACTGTTGCATCTTCTGTCAACGCGCAATTGGCCTTGAGTATGGGACCAGATACTTGTGGTCAGGCACGCGGAAAAGTGCAAGTGCAAACCTTGAGTGGGATTGCTCCATTTAATTATTTCTGGACACCAGGTGGCGTAGGAACAGCTACTAGTACTGCTTTGAGTGGCAGTGAGTGGTATCATGTTACGATACAAGATGCAGCTGGTTGTACAGCGAGTGATTCCATTTATGTTCCGATTGTTGGATTGATTAGTGTATCCTTAGGGCCTGATCGTGAATTATGTTTGGATGAGACACCCGTTACATTATCGGTTCCCGCTTTTCAGCAAATCATTTGGCAGGATGGAAGTAATGGTCAAAATTATCAAGTGCATGCAACCGGTACTTATAGCGTAAGTGTAATGAATAATTATGGTTGCGAAGCGCATGATGCCATGATGGTAATTAATTTATGTGAGGGATGGATGATGTTGCCCAATGCGTTTAGTCCTAACGGAGACGGATTAGATGACACCTTTGGTCCTATCTTCTCGAATGCTGCAAATTTACTGCAGTTTAGAATGGAGTTATATAATCGTTGGGGACAACGTGTATATTTTACGACAGACGCAAACGCTCCATGGGATGGACGTTTCAATGGTAAAGAGCAAGAAATTGGTACTTATATGTACATGATCATCTATCGTTTTGGCTTAGATGATACCGATCGTTTCTTGAAGGGAGATTTTACTATAATTCGCTAGCACGTTTCATAGCCCTTAGAAATACTTCTAATGGTTGTGCGCCAGAAACAGCAATTCTTTCATTGAACAAAAATAAAGGCACGCCACT
>JACCDJ010451981.1_pt1 | contig 22120 bp, 19 predicted proteins | sample 7444481 | NCBI WGS metagenome assembly JACCDJ01 (sample SAMN15323435, study PRJNA562643) | freshwater metagenome | isolation source: river surface water | place: USA:Blue River Watershed | collected 2017-08-15 | reverse complement strand
TGCGATTTCGCGACGCAACTTTATTGAGCTCTGCGAGAAGCTAACTGTAGAAGACGAGAAGGTCTTCGAGGCGCTTTGGCGTCAACTCGGGCTCTCTGTCGATTGGAAGCAGACCTACCAGACCATCGCGCCTTCGGCTCAGGCCGTGTCGCAAAAAGCGTTCTTGAATAACCTCGCCCGTGGCGAGGCTTACCAGTCGATGGCACCTACCCTCTGGGACATAACTTTTAGAACCGCAGTTGCGCAGGCCGAACTCGAAGATCGCGACCAGCCCGGCGCCTACCACCGCGTTAGCTTCGATGTCGATGCATCACTCTGGGATGGCGGAAAGATTTTCATCGAAACCACGCGCCCAGAAATGCTTGCAGCCTGTGTCGCTTTGGTTGCGCATCCAGATGACGACCGCTACAAGCACCTATTCGGCAAGACCGTGAAGACTCCGCTGTTCGGAGTCGAGGTTCCGGTTGTCGCTCATAGATTGGCTCAGATCGATAAGGGTTCTGGCATCGCCATGATTTGCACATTCGGTGACGTTACTGACGTCATCTGGTGGCGCGAGCTCGACCTGCCTAACCGCGCAATCATTGGCTGGGATGGCCGCATCCTTGCCGAAGCACCCGAGGCCATCACAAGCGCTCGCGGGTTAGAGGTCTATGCCGAACTTGCCGGTAAAACGGTGTTCTCGGCCAAGCAGCGAATCGTCGAACTGCTGCAGGAATCGGGCGACATGGTTGGCGAGCCTAAGCCAATCACTCACCCGGTGAAGTTCTTTGAGAAGGGCGACAAGCCGCTCGAGATCGTGTCGACCCGCCAGTGGTATGTGCGCAACGGTGGTCGCGATGCCGACCTGCGCGAGCGCCTAATCGCACTCGGCAAAGAGCTCAATTTTCACCCAGACTTCATGCGCGTTCGCTACGAAAACTGGGTAAACGGCCTTACCGGTGACTGGTTAATTTCACGTCAGCGCTTCTTTGGCGTTCCGATTCCGGTTTGGTATGCAATCGATGCAAACGGCGAGACGCTTTTTGATTCGCCCCTCGTTCCCGACCACTCGCTCTTGCCAATTGATCCATCGAGCGATGTGCCGGCCGGCTACACAGAGTCGCAGCGCAATCAACCCAACGGTTTCGTTGGCGAGTTAGACATCATGGACACCTGGGCGACATCATCGCTTACTCCGCAACTTGCCGGTGGTTGGATTGCCGACCCCGAGTTGTTTGCAAAAGTTTTTCCTTACGACCTACGCCCGCAGGGCCAAGACATCATTCGCACATGGTTGTTCTCGACCGTTTTGCGCAGCGAACAAGAACACGGAAAGTTGCCTTGGAGCAACGCGGCGATTTCGGGCTGGATTCTCGACCCTGATCGCAAGAAAATGTCGAAGTCGAAGGGCAACGTTGTAACGCCAAGCGACATGCTCGACGAACACGGCAGCGATGCCGTTCGCTACTGGGCGGCCTCGGCTCGACTGGGAACCGACGCAGCTTTCGACACCGGTCAGATGAAAATCGGTCGCAGACTAGCCATCAAGCTCTTGAATGCAGCGAAATTTGCTCTGTCGTTCGAGGTTCCGGCAGGCCACACCGAGGTGACCGAAGCCATCGACCAGGCCATGCTGCTTTCGCTCGCAGATGTGGTTCGCGAGGCAACCCGAGCATTCGAAAACTACGACCACACCAAGTCGCTCGAACTAACCGAGAAGTTCTTCTGGAACTTCACAGACGACTACCTCGAACTCGTCAAAGAGCGTGCCTACGGTCAAGCCGAAGCTAGCCCGGCCGCTCAGGCATCGGCAGCAATTGCTCTTCGGCAGGCCTTGCACACCATGCTGCGCCTGTTCGCACCGTTCTTGCCATTCGCAACCGAAGAGGTTTGGGGTTGGTGGCAGACCGATGCCGGCTCGATTCACCGAGCCAGCTGGCCTACCGTCGAAGAGCTAACCGATGGCCTAGACGCAAGCAACCACGGGCTGCTAGAGCTTGCCTCGACCGCTCTGGTTGGCATTCGCAAGGCTAAGTCAGACGCCAAGGCATCCATGAAGGCCGAGGTGCTCTCGGCAACCATGCAGGCACCTGCGGCAGTGCTTACCAGCATCCGTGTCTTCGAAAGAGACCTCAAGGGCGTCGGGCGAATTGAAGATCTCGCCTATGCCGAGGCCGAAGACGTGGCCGTTGTCGACGTGGTGTTGAAGCCGGTCGAAGAGGCTTAAGTCGGTCGTAGGCTATTGCCTATGACTTTTAACGACGAAAACCCATTTGCCCACCGCTCAACTCTCGAATACGAACTTCCTGATTTCACGAGGATTCGCACCGAGCACTACCTGCCAGCGTTCTATGAAGGTTGCGCGCAGCACCTCGCCGAGGTAGCAGCAATTCTTGAATCGGGTGAGCCGACCTTCGAGAACACCCTCGTTGCACTCGAGCGCTCAGGAAAACTACTTGAGCGCATGCTCGTGGTTTTCTACAACAAGTCATCGAGCGACACCGATGATGAAATCGACAAGATCGAAGAAGAGATCGCACCAAAGCTTGCTGCACACCAGGATGCGATTCAGCTCAACCCTGCGCTATACGCGCGAGTCGAAGAACTCTTCAACAAGCGTGAATCGCTTGGTCTCGATGCCGAGAGCGACTGGTTGCTCGTGCGCTATTACGAAGACTTTAGAAAAGCCGGCGCGCACCTGAGCGAAGCCGAGCGCAGCAAGGCAATGGAAATCAACCAGCGTCTCGCCGAACTCGACACCAAATTCAGCCAGCAGCTACTCGCCGACACCAACGATCTCGGCGTCTTCGTTGACACAGCTGCAGAACTTGATGGCCTGAGCGAAAACGAAATCGCCGCCGCTGCAGCCCTTGCGAAAGACAAAGGTCAAGATGGAAAGTATTTCTTAGCGATGGTCAACTTCACCGGTAACCCGATGTTGGCTTCGCTAACCAATCGTTCACTGCGCGAGAAGATTATGAAGAACTCGATGCTCAAGGGTGGGCGCGACGGCGCAAACGACAACCGACCGATTCTGCTAGAGATGGCGAAACTTCGTGCAGAAAAGGCCAAGCTATTCGGCTTCGATTCACACGCGCACTACGTGCTAACCGACCGCACCGCAAAGAACCCGGCAAACGTGCACGAGATGCTGCGCAAGATTGCCCCCGCGGCAAGACGCAATGCCGAGCTCGAAGCCGCAGATATTCAGGCCGCAATCAAGGCATCTGGAGCCGACTTCGAGATGCAGTCTTGGGATTGGGACTTCTACACCGAGAAGGTTCGCGCCGAGAAATACAACATCGACACCGAACTGTTCAAGCCATACTTCGAGCTAGAGCGCGTTTTGTTTGACGGCATTTTCTTCGCCGCAACCAAGCTCTTTGGCATCACTTTCAAAGAACGCAAAGACCTGGTCACCTAGCACCCAGAGGCTCGCGCGTTCGAAGTTTTCGATGCTGACGGCAGCAAGATGGCACTGTTCATCGCAGACTTCTTCACTCGCCCATCAAAGCGAGGTGGCGCATGGATGAACAGCTTCGTCGACCAGAGTCACTTGCTCGGCCAACTTCCGGTCGTGCTCAACAACTCAAACGTTGTTAAGCCACCAGCCGGCCAGCCTGCGCTGTTGAGCTTCGACTTCACCATCACGCTGTTCCACGAGTTCGGCCACGCACTTCACGGAATGCTCTCGAACGTGAAGTATCCGCGCTTCTCGGGCACCAGCACCCCTCGCGACTTCGTTGAGTTTCCATCGCAGGTAAACGAAATGTGGATGCTCTGGCCAGAAGTGGTTGCAAACTTTGCCAAGCACTACGAGACAGGTGAGCCGCTTCCGCAGGAGTGGATTGACAACCTAAAGCGAGCCGAGACCTTCAACCAGGGTCACGCCACCGTTGCCTATCTTGCAGCCTCAGTCATCGATCTCGCCTGGCACGAACTCGGACCAGACGAGATTCCAACCGACGTCGAGGCTTTCGAAGCCAAGGCGCTGGCCAACTACGGTCTCGATTTCGACCTCGTGCCAACCCGTTACCGCAGCACTTACTTCTCGCACATCTTTGCGGGTGGTTACTCTGCCGGTTACTACGGTTACATTTGGTCTGAAGTTCTCGACGCCGACACAGTTGACTGGTTCAAGAACAATGGCGGGCTAACCCGCAAGAACGGCGACCACTTCAGAAATGAATTGCTATCGCGCGGTGGAACCCAAGACGCATTGCAATTGTTCAGAAACTTCAGAGGAAAAGACGCATCGATTGAGCCGCTGCTCAAGCGTCGCGGACTTCTCTAGACACGCAAAGAGAAAGCCGTCGCCCTCTAGGCGGCGGTTTTCTTGCGTTTGGCCAACCAGAGCCAAACAATCACCCCGGCAACGAGCGCCCAGAACGCGGGGCCAATCGAGTATGCCGTGAAGCCAGAAGACGCGACCAGAAAAGCCAAAACCGCCGGAAGGCGCAGCTCGGGTTCTTCGACGATCGATGAGAGCGCACCGATCATTGTTGAGAACAGCGCTAGCCCAGCAGCGGCGAGGATGATTTCGCGCGGAGCCTGCAGCACAAAAGAAATCGAAGCGCCTGCGGTTAGTGCGAGAAGCAGGTAGACAACTCCCCCACTGACCGATGCGATCCAGCGCTTGCCGGCATCCTTGTGCGCTTGTTCGTTTGCATTAAGCGCGGCTGTGATTGCCGCGAGATTGGTGACGAAACCACCAAAGAAGTTGACCAAGAGCGAACCGAGGCCGGTTGCCAGCATCACCGGTCTGAACGGCACTTCGAATCCGTAGCTCTTCATAATCGCGATTCCCGGAATGTTTTGGCTCGCCATGGTCACCAGGTATAGCGGAATTCCGATCGAAACGATTGCCACAAATGAAAACTGTGGGGCGACCAATTGCGCGGCCGGCAGAATGTCTTCAACTGCAATCGAGATGTTCAATTCGATAGCAGTAAGCCCAAACAAAACGATCATCGCGATGGGCGTTGCCCACACCTGCGCAAGCTTGTAAAGCAGCAACCAAACCAAAATCGCTGGCATTACCACCAGCGGATACTGACCCGCGGCACTGAACGGCGCGATGCAGAAACTGAAAATGACGCCAGCGAGCATTGCACTGGCAATTGGCTTGGGAATCGAGGTGACCAGTTTTCCAAGAGCTGGCCATAGGCCGGTAAGCGCAATCAAAACCGATGCAACGATGAATGCACCAACTGCTGTGTCGAAGCCGAAGCCGAGCCCGCCGGCCGAAACCAAGAGAGCGGCTCCCGGAGTGCTCCAAACGATGCTGATCGGCATCTTGTAACGCCAGCTCAGAACAATCGATAGCGTGCCGTAGAGCAAGAGCATTACGAAAACCACCGAGACAATCTGCGCCTCGGTAGCGCCGAGTGCCGACAATGCAGCTAAAACTACTCCGGTGCTTGCAGCCTGACCGGTTATCGAAGCTACGGTTCCGGCCAGAATAGGCGCTCTTAGTTGAAGCCTGCTAGCCATTTAGCGAACGCCTAGGCAGATTTTTCTTGGCGGCTGCTCTTGAAAGGAAGAATCGCGGGAGCCGACTTGGTTTCAACCACTTCACGAGTTATGCGCACGATGCCCTGAACCGGGCTGCCGGGAATCTCGTACATTATCGGACCGAGAATTTCTTCCATAATCGCGCGAAGGCCTCGTGCACCGGTCTCGCGCGCTACCGCCATGTCTGAAATCGCTTCGAGCGCGTCGTGGTCGAACTCGAGTTCGAAGCCATCGAGCTCAAACATGCGCTGGTACTGCTTTGTTAGCGCATTCTTTGGAACGGTCAAGATGTCCATGAGAGCACTTCGGTCGAGTTCTTTCACGGTTGCGATAACCGGAAGGCGACCGATGAACTCGGGAATCAAACCGAATTTGCGCAAATCTTCTGGCTGCACCTCAGAGAAGATCTCGGCAACGTCGCCCTTTGCGAAGATTGGTGAACCGAAACCGATTCCCTTCTTGCCAGCGCGCGAAGAGATGATTTCTTCGAGCCCGGCAAAGGCGCCGGCAACTATGAACAAAACATTTGTGGTGTCAAGTTGAATGAACTCTTGCTGCGGGTGCTTGCGTCCGCCCTGCGGAGGTATCGATGCAACAGTGCCTTCGAGAATCTTTAGCAGTGCCTGTTGAACGCCCTCGCCAGAAACGTCTCGAGTGATCGACGGGTTCTCTGCCTTGCGCGAAATCTTGTCGATCTCATCGATGTAGATGATGCCGTTCTCGGCTCGTTTTACGTCGCCATCTGCAGCCTGCAGCAACTTGAGCAAAATGTTCTCAACGTCTTCGCCCACATAACCGGCTTCGGTGAGAGCTGTTGCATCGGCAACGGCAAACGGAACGTTTAGGCGCTTGGCCAGGGTTTGAGCGAGGTAGGTCTTGCCACAACCGGTCGGGCCGATCATGAGAATGTTCGATTTGGCGATTTCGATTTCGTCATGCGCCTTGCCGGCGCTGGTCAGGGTGCCGCGAGAGCGAATGCGCTTGTAGTGGTTGTAGACAGCAACCGAAAGGGCTTTCTTGGCCTGGTCTTGACCGATCACGTATTCGTCGAGAAAGCCCTTGATCTCGCGTGGCTTGGGCAGGTCGATTTCATCGACGTGCTTTGGAGCCTGGCCAAGTTCTTCTTCAACGATCTCGACGCAAAGGGCGATGCACTCGTCACAAATGAAAACCCCTGGGCCAGCAATCAGCTTGCGAACCTGCTTCTGCATCTTTCCACAGAAAGAACACTTGAGCAGGTCGCTCGATTCGCCCAGTTTGGTCATGAGAAAACTCTAACCGCGCAAAGCAGTAAAGCGGGGCAAGTTAGCCCCGCTTTCTGCCTTGTTTGCCTCTTATTACGCGTTTTTGCGCGAACCTAGAACCTGATCAATCAGACCGTATTCGAGCGCCTCAGGGGCAGTCAAAATCTTGTCGCGATCGATGTCGCGGTTGACCTCGGCGACGCTCTTTTTCGAGTGCTTCGAAAGTGTCTCTTCTAGCCAGGTGCGCAAGCGCAGCATTTCTTTGGCCATGATCTCGATGTCAGAAGCCTGACCGGGGCCACCACCAGAAGATGGCTGGTGAATCATGATGCTGGCGTTTGGCAGAGCCAGACGTTTTCCGGGAGCACCGGCGGCAAGCAAAACTGCTGCGGCTGATGCTGCCTGACCAAGGCAAACCGTTGAAACCTGCGGGCGAATGTACTGCATGGTGTCGTAAATCGCGGTCATCGCCGAGAACGAGCCACCGGGTGAGTTGATGTACATGGTGATGTCGCGATCTGGGTCTTGCGATTCGAGCACCAAAAGCTGCGCCATGATGTCGTCGGCCGACGCGTCATCGACCTGAACACCCAAGAAGATAATGCGGTCTTCGAACAGCTTGTTGTATGGGTTCTGCTCGCGATAGCCATATGAGGTGCGCTCGGTGAAGCTCGGAAGAATGTAACGAGACTCTGGTGAGATGAATTTGTCTTGCATGGTCTCTCCTAGTTGGTTCCGATGCCGGTTGCCGAACCAGCAAACTCACGGATGTGATCGATGAAGCCATACTCGAGGGCTTCTTGAGCGGTGAACCAGCGGTCGCGATCTCCGTCGCGCTCAATTTGCTCAACGGTCTTTCCGGTCTGCGCTGCGGTTAGCGAAGCAAGCTGACGCTTCATCGACATGATGAGCTCGGCCTGGGTCTGAACGTCTGAAGTTGTTCCACCGAATCCACCGTGCGGCTGGTGCAAGAGAACGCGAGTGTTTGGGGTTGCGTAGCGCTTGCCCTTGGTTCCAGATGAAAGCAAGAACTGCCCCATAGATGCGCACATGCCGATGCCAACGGTAACGATGTCGTTAGGCACGTATTGCATGGTGTCGTAAATCGCCATGCCCGCCGTGATCGAACCACCCGGCGAGTTGATGTACAAAAAGATGTCTTTGGTTGAGTCTTCGGCAGCGAGCAACAGAATCTTTGCGCAAATCTCGTTTGCCATGTCGTCGCGAACTTCGCTGCCAAGCCAAATGATGCGCTCACGCTGAAGACGCTCGAATGTGCTGTGACGCTCGAACATTCCGGGGGTTAGGTGATCAGCCATTTCTTCCTCATTTCAATGCACTAAGACTGCTATCTGTCGAGGTGCCCCATAAGGCTAACTGCCAAGCATCAAAATGCTTGGCAGTGTTCGCCATCGGCTTATCCCGACGAAAAGTGTTGCTAGTTGTGGTCGTGACCGGCGTGGTCGTCTGCCATCGGTGCGTCAGACTTGGTGAAGGTCGAGATGTCGACCTTTCCCTTGCTGTCGCTCACCTCGGTGTTCTCGAGCACGATTGATAGGGCCTTGCGGCGCGCAACCTCGGCCACGAACGAAGGAATTTGGCCGTTCTGGTCGATGATCTTGATGAACTCGTTAGGGTCCATGCCGTATGACTGCGAGGCCTGAACCAGGTACTGCATTAGCTCCTGCTCGTTGACCTTCACGTTCTCGGCGAGGGCAATCTCGTCAAGAATCATCTGCACCTTGAATGACTTCTCGCTCTGACCGGTGACCTCGGCGCGGTGCTCTTTGTCTTCTAGGCGGCCTTCACCTTCGAGGTGTCGGTTCACATCGGCTTCGACCAATTCGTCAGAAACCGCTACGGAAATCTTCTCGACTAGCAAATCGGTTAGCTTGTCGCGAGCCTCTAGACCCTGGTTGTAAACCTTGGCTTCTTTGAGCTGCTTCTCGATGTCGTCTTTGAGTTCTTTCAGACTGTCGAACTCTGATGCCATCTGCGCAAACGCATCGTCGGCCTTAGGTAGCTCGCGCTCCTTGACCGCGGTTAGGGTCACCGAGATCTCTGACTCTTCGCCAGCCTTGTCGCCACCGACGAGCTTCGACTTGAACGTTGTGCTCTCGCCCGCGGTAAGCGTGTCGAGCGCTTCATCGATTCCATCGAGCAAGTTGCCCGAACCAATTTCATAAGAAATGCCCTGAGCCTCGTCGATTACCTTGCCATCAATCGAAGCCGCGAGGTCGATTGTTGTGAAGTCGCCCTTCTTCGCTGGGCGGTCAACTGTCTTTAGAGTTCCGAAGCGTGAGCGCAGATTGTCAAGCTCAGCATCAACCTCTTTTGCGTCGACCTTAATGTCGGCGACCTTTACCTTGAGGTTCTTGTAGTCGATGAGTTTGATCTCTGGACGAACTTCGACCTCAATCTCAATCACGAGGTCGCCATCCCAGGTGTTCTCGTCTGGAGTCTTCTTGATGTCTGCCTTTGGCTGGCCAAGAACGCGAAGGTTGTTTTGCTCAACTGCCTCGCGGTAGATGCGGTCGAGTCCGTCGTTGATTGCGTGGGCCATGATTGCAGGCTTGCCGACGCGCTTTTCAAGGATGGCTGGTGGCACCTTGCCCTTGCGGAAACCGGGAATGTTCACTTCTTGAGCGATGTGCTCGTAGGCGTGGTCGAGGCTTGGCTTCATGTCGACCGGGCTCGCTTCGATAACGAGCTTTACGCGGGTCGGTTTGATGCGTTCAACGGTGGTTTTCATGAACCTTCTCCTGAAAAAGGCCCGCGACGCATCGCAAGCTGGGTTTTATTCGAATCACTTAAACAACAGTGGTCGGGATGACAGGATTTGAACCTGCAACCCCCTGTACCCAAAACAGGTGCTCTACCAAGTTGAGCCACATCCCGGAGGTTCGCTCTACATCGAGCAGACAACTTTGTTATCTTATCCCATAGAATGGTCGGGTTGCCGAGTTTTTATCGGCTGACTTCGCGGATGTAGCTTAATGGTAGAGCCTCGGTCTTCCAAACCGATGACGCGGGTTCGATTCCCGTCATCCGCTCCAATCAAAAAGCGGTCTTTGAGACCGCTTTTCTGCTTTAACGCTGACACTTCGGGCACCAGTAAAGCTTGCGCCCAGCCATAATCTCGAGATTGATTTTGCGCCCGCAAACCCGGCAGGGTTCGCCGTTTCGCTTGTAAACGAAGTTTCTATCGGCCTTACTCGGCCGCTTTGTGAACAGCTCGTCGCGAGTGATCATAAAAGAGGTCTTTACGCCCACCTTCATGAGCTTCACCGAGTCATCCCAGAGGGCTTCTGCAAGCTCGCGATTCAGCAGATTGCCTGGGGTGTGCGGCTCAATGCCAGCGCGAAAGAGCAACTCTGCACGATAAACGTTGCCGATGCCCGCAACGACATCCTGGTTCATCAGCAATTGACCGATTGAGATTTTCGAAGCCAACACCTTGTCGACGAACCGCTGCTTCTGCTTGCCTCTTGGGTCTGCGTTGAGCGGATCGGGCCCGAGACGCCTTTCGACCTTCGCCACCTCGCTGCTGTCGACAACTTCGCACACGGTTGGGCCGCGCAGTTCAAAGATTGCCTTGGTCGAGCGAAAGCGTGCTCGCACCTCTCCGGTTACCTCTGGAAAACCATCTGGCGAATGCAGGCGCCACTTGCCATAGATTCCAAGGTGAATTCGCAGGGTGAGGTCGTTATCAAATTCGAGAAACAGCTGTTTGCCTATTGCCCTTGCGCGAGTCATGGTGCGACCCGAAATCAGTTTTGCGTCTTGACTAAATCTGCCCTGCGGCGAATCTACAAGAACTTTCTCGCCAACAAACAAGCGAGTGAAATCGTTCGCGTTTCGATGAACGGTATGACCCTCTGGCAATTACGAGACTTCTCCGCTTTGCTCGAAATCGGCAATCTTCGCGATTCTGCGAACGTGACGCTCGTCGAAGCTAAATGGCTCGGCAATAAAAATCTCGATTAGCTTTAGCACCTCGTCGCGACTGTGCTGCCTAGCTCCAACCGCAACAACGTTTGCATTGTTGTGCTCGCGGGCAAGTTTTGCGGTCGACTCGTTCCAAACCAGAGCCGCGCGAATGCCCTGAACTTTATTAGCAGCAATCTGCTCGCCGTTTCCTGAACCGCCTAAAACAATTCCCAGAGCTTCGATTTGCGCCTGTTCGTCGCGAACAACGGCGAGCGCGGCATTGATGCAGAAAGCCGGATAGTCGTCTAGCGGATCGTATTCTGCTGGGCCGTGATCGAACACTTCGTGACCTTGGCCGCGCAGTTGTTCAATCAAGAAGTGGCTCAGCTCTAGACCGGCGTGATCTGTGGCAATGTGAATTCGCATTTTGCTACCTCGCTCGCTCTGCTCGCAACAACCATAAATAAGTAAGAAGAGCGCCTACCAGGCACGAGAAAAATGTGACCAGAGCCATACCCGCAATTACCGCCTGCGCGTTTGCTCTGTCTTGAAGCGTGCCAGTTGAAGAGTCGCCAATCGAGCTAATGAATAGGCTGCTCAGAACGCTGGTGACCATGGCTGAAACCGCGATGTTGGTTAGCAAGCGAAAAGCCTTTGATTTGCCGCGAACAAAAAGCCCGATCACGGCCCAAAACGTGAAGGCGGGCAATAAGAAGGTAGCCGCAGAGTTCGAAAGCATGGCAAAGCCAACTTCTATGTTCATGCTCGAAAACGCGAAGGTGAGCAAAACGCCCAGAATCGCTATTGCCAGCACGGCCGAGGCCTCGGTGAGCGGGGATGGCTTCAAGTTCATAAAGACTAGGCTAATTGACGAAATCGCCAAACAACACAGGAGTCAAATTGCCAGGAGAAAACCTCACTCGCCTCGAAGCGTCAGACCGCGCCAAACTGCTCAAGGTTCACAGCTATGAAGTTGAACTAGACCTAACGCAGGGCGACGAGACCTTTGCTTCGAAGACCACCGTGCTGTTTGCGGCCCACGAGGTTGGGGCCAGCACTTTTATTGACGCCATCACGGCCAAGGTTCGCAGCATCACCCTAAATGGCGAGTCACTCGACGTGGCAAAGCACTCAGATGGCATTCGCATCGAATTGCCCAACCTGCAGAGTGAGAACGAACTTGTAGTAGACGCCGATGCGTTCTACATGAACACCGGTGAGGGTCTGCACAGATTCGTTGATCCGGTTGATAACGAGGTTTACCTATACACGCAGTTTGAGGTGCCCGACTCGCGGCGCATGTTTGCAGTTTTCGAACAGCCTGATCTCAAAGCACTCTTTACCTTCATCGTCACAGCGCCAGAAAACTGGAAGGTCGTCTCGAATCAGCCGAGCCCGGCTGCGGTTTCTCTCGGCGGCGGCAAGGCGAAATGGCACTTTGCGCCTACTCCAAAAATCTCTAGTTACATCACCGCGCTAATCGCGGGCCCATATGTCGAGACCCGCTCGCAACTTACATCTTCTGATGGCCGCACGATTCCGCTTGGCGTCTTCTGCCGCGCGTCGCTTGCCCCCTTCATGGATGCCGACTACATCTTCGACAAGACTCGCGAAGGATTCACGTTCTTCGAAAAGCAATTCGATGTTCCATATCCGTTCGAGAAGTACGACCAGCTTTTTGTGCCAGAGTTCAACGCTGGCGCTATGGAGAACGCTGGCGCAGTTACCTTCACCGAGTCTTATGTCTTTAGGTCAAAGGTTTCAGACGCAACCAAAGAGCGTCGCGTTGTGACGATCTTGCACGAGCTCGCGCACATGTGGTTCGGCGACCTGGTCACCATGAAGTGGTGGAACGACCTCTGGTTAAACGAGTCGTTTGCCGAATACGCCTCGACCCTTGCGACAGCAGAGGCAACCGAGTGGCACGGCGCCTGGACTACCTTCGCGGCGCTAGAGAAGTCATGGGCCTATCGCCAAGACCAGTTGCCTTCAACTCACCCGATTGTTGCCGAAATAAATGACCTCGAAGACGTTCAGGTGAACTTCGATGGAATCACCTACGCCAAGGGAGCATCTGTTCTAAAGCAGTTGGTGGCCTGGGTTGGCCAAGACAAGTTCATGGCGGGTGTTAGCGCTTACTTCAAGAAGCACGCATACCAGAACACCGAATTGGTCGACCTGCTTCGCGAGCTCGAGGCGCAGTCTGGCCGTGACCTGCAGAGCTGGTCGAAGAACTGGCTTGAAACAGCCGGCGTGAACACGCTTCGCCCCGACTTCGAGACCGACGCGGCGGGTGTGATAACCAGCTTCGCGGTTTTGCAGACCGCTATCGCCGAGCACCCAACCATTCGCCCGCACCGCATGGTGATTGGTTTCTACAACCTCGAAGGTGGCTCGCTGGTTCGCGTGCACAGACTCGAGCTAGATGTTGACGGCGATCGCACTGAGGTAGCCGCCCTAGTTGGCCTAACTCAGCCAGACCTAATTCTGTTGAACGACGAAGACCTTGCCTACGCAAAGATTCGTCTCGACGAGCGTTCGCTAAAAACCGCCGTCGACCACCTCAGCAAATTTGACGACTCACTGGCTCGCACGATCGTTTGGGGTGCCGCCTGGGATGCGACTCGCGATGCCGAAACCAGCCCTCGCGAGTTTGTGAAGTTGGTATTGAACAACATCGCAACAGAAACTGAGTCGACGACAATTCTTACCTTGCTTCGTCAGCTGGTTACCACCGGACACATGTATGTTGCCGAGTCGCACCGTGAAGAGGTGCTCGCAGAGATTGGCGACGGATTGCTTTCGATTGCGCGTAAAGCTGCGGCCGGAAGCGACATCCAGTTGCAACTAGTTAAGTTCTACCCGCAGTTTGCTCGCACAAAAGAGCAGCTCGACGCGCTCGAGGCTCTGCTATCGGGAGCCGAAAAGCTCGCTGGGCTAGAAGTTGACGCCGACCTGCGCTGGGATCTGCTGACGGGTCTCGTGGTTGCCGGTCGTGCCGGTGCTGCAGAGATCGATGCCGAACTCGAACGCGACAACACGGCCAACGGCCAAAAAGCCGCAGCCGGCGCGCGAGCAGCGATTCCAACTGCTGAAGCCAAGCAGCAGGCTTGGGCAACTCTGGTTGACAGCAAAGATCTTTCAAACGCGCTGGTCAACTCGGCGAGCCTTGGCTTTGGCCGCGTTCACGATCTTTCGCTACTCGAGCCGTTTGTGAACCGCTATTTCGAGAACGCACTTCACGTTTGGAAGATGCACACCTTCAAGATTGCCGAATACCTAATGATTAACCTGTATCCGGTTTATCTAGCGAACGAAGCGCTTGCCACCAAGACTCGCGAGTGGATCGCCAAACCAGAAATCAAAGAGATTCCGGCACTGCGTCGAATCATGATTGAGAATCTGGCTGCGGTTGATCGTGCGCTTGCAGCTCAGAAGCGCGACGAGTTGAGCTAAAGATGCAAGACCTAGCGAACTGGTGGCCGGAGTTCTGGCAACAGTGGCAAACGCCGATTCGAATTCTCGCAATTCTGCTCGGCACACTAATCGCTAGGTGGATTCTTCTCGCCTCGGTTCGTCGCGTGCTCAACCAGGTTGAGAACGGCACCAACGGCAAGCTGAATCACCAAGACGCAAAGCAGTCGAGCCAGTCTCCTATTGCCAAAGCTCGAGTGATTCAGCGGTCTCGAACACTAGCTTCTGTGCTTTCGAACCTGATCACCTGGTCGCTGCTGCTATTCGCGGTCGGCGCTGTGCTCAGCGAATTGGGTGTTGCGGTCGGTGCTCTCGTGGCAAGCGCCGGAATTCTTGGCGCTGCACTGGGTTTCGGTGCGCAGAGCTTGGTGAAAGACCTGATCAACGGTTTATTCATAATCTTCGAAGACCAGTTCGGAGTCGGAGACAGCGTTGATCTTGGTGAGGCACGGGGTGTAATCGAGAACGTTGGATTGCGCGTGACCCAGGTTCGCGATGTCAACGGCGTGCTCTGGTATGTGCGCAACGGCGAAATCATTCGAGTTGGCAACCACTCTCAAGGATGGTCGCGAGTGATTCTCGACATTCCACTGAGCTACAAGGTCAACATCGAGAAGGCTCGTGAGGTAATTCTCGAAGCTGCCAAGGAGTTGGTGAAAGACTCGAGTTTTGCCAAGCGCATGCTTGGTCAGCCAGAAATTTGGGGCATCGAGTCGATTACCGCAGACCAGGTAGTAATGCGATTGGTGCAGCAGGTTGGCCCGCAAGATGCCGATGATGTTGCTCGCGAGCTCAGATTGCGTGTCAAGAAGAAACTCGACGCCGCCAAGATAACGCTCGCATCAGACAAGAATTCGATCTTCGTTGAAGTGCCTGGCAAGGCAAAAAAGTAAGTGTCGCACGAGAACGAATTTGAAGACGCCGAGCGCGTCGAGACTGTTCGCATAAAAGGACTCGGCGGTGAACTCGACATCTCGGGAAATTTCTATGAGCGGGTTGGCGGAAGCCAAACTTTCGAACGGTTAGTCGCCAAATTCTATGAAGGTGTTGCGCAAGATGAAGTTCTGCGCCCAATGTATCCAGAAGAAGATCTAGGCCCAGCAGCCGATCGACTTCGCATGTTTCTCGAACAGTATTGGGGCGGGCCGACCACCTATCAAGAGCAGCGCGGCCATCCGAGGCTGAAAATGCGACACGCGCCGTTCAAGATAAACCCGCTTGCCCGCGAGCGTTGGCTTCTTCACATGCGCGCCGCTGTCGATTCGATTGGGCTGCCGCAGTTGCTTGAGGCCGAACTATGGGGTTATCTAGACCGCGCGGCGACAGCCATGCTCAACACCTTCGAAGAGTGACTTCGCCCTAAGCGACCCTTGCGGCTTCGCGCGCGATAACGTGCCCGAACTCGGTGCTCAGGCGAACCCAGTTCTCGGCAAAGTAAATCGCGACCTGCTCGTTCTCGGTCATGAAGCCGAGCCCGGCGGCCACGAATGCCGCGCCGGTGGGAATGCGGGTGTCGCTCTCGATTCCCCTGCCCCAGATTTCTCCACGGATGCGTGCCGCGATCGGGCCGCCTACCGAAGTCGGCAGAGTGTCCGCGACCTCCTGAATTCCGGCTCTCGCAATTGCGGTGAGTTCTGGTTCTTCGATTACTCCGCCGGCAACCCAGCCAGAGCGCGGCGGTGATATTCCAGCCCAAGCCGCGCGCTGGCCGGCTTCGGGAACCTCGATGCGAAATTCTGCCGTGCCGCTTTCGAGCACTCGAGCAAGCCGGTCGAGCACCGCGGTAATCGAAACCAGGCGATCTACTTCGGCTTCGCCGGCAAGTTCGGTGGTGCGTAAACCGATAACCGTCAGACCGCCATCGAGCAGTGAGCCCGAGAAAAGCGGAGCAACATAAGCCGCGAGCACATTTCCGTAAGCCCGCAGGCGAACCAAGCCGTCTGGGTCAAGTCGCTTAGCCCTCGAGAGGTAAGACTGCAAATCTTTTGCCGACTGTTCATCAATTAGTACGAAGTCTTTATTCATCGTTATCTAAACTACCTTTTGCGCCCATCTTTCAGCGCCAGTTCGGAGAATCATGTCAGTTCCAATTCCAGAAAACCCATTGGACGATCTGCTCAGAACCCTGAACCTAACCAAGCTTTCTTCATCGCCAAGCGGTGAAGACATTTTTGAAGGTCCGTCACAGTGGATGCCTCACGGCCGTGTTTATGGCGGACAAGTTTTGGCGCAGAGTCTCGTGGCGGCAACGCAGACTGTTGAAACCGATGGCATAAGAAATGTGCATTCTTTGCACGGATACTTCTTGCGTCCGGGAGACATCGACCTGCCGATTAAGTTTTCAGTAGATCGACTTCGCGATGGAAGAAGTTTTAGCACCCGTCGAGTGCAGGCATTTCAAAATGAACTTCCGATTTTTTCGATGATTGCCTCGTTTCAAGACACCGATCCGGGCCTCGATCACCAGGATGCGTTTCCTCAAGATATTCCTGACCCCGAGTCCCTGCCGACCGCGGCATCTCTGCTTGGCGAGAGCGAGCATCCCGTGGTTCAGTACTGGGCTAAGGCAAGGCCATTCGACATGCGTCACGTGACCGCACCAATTTTCTTCAAGGTCGAAGGTGAGCAGGTTGCGCACCAAGCTGTTTGGATCAAGTCGCTTGGCCAGTTGCCTGACGACATGCAGATTCACCGAGCTGCGATGGCCTATGCCAGCGATTACACGATTCTCGAGAGCATTTATCGCAGGCACGGAATCGCTTGGGCTCATCGCGGGCTAAAGTCGGCAAGTCTCGATCACGCCATGTGGTTTCACCGCGACGGTCGAGCCGACGAGTGGATGCTTTACGTTCAGGAGTCGCCAAGCGCACAGGGCGGCAGGGGTCTGTCGCTCGGTCGAATCTTCAATCGCAACGGCGTTTTGCTGGCAACAGTTGCCCAAGAGGGCATGGTTCGCGTTCCCGAATTTGGCGAGTAGCAACCCACATAGTTGCTCGCAACGGCTGCATGGCCAGCCAGCAGATTAGTCGCGAGTCAGGCGGCGATAGGTAGAACGGTGCGGCTTGGCTGCTTCTGCGCCGAGACGTTCGACCTTGTTCTCTTCGTATGAGTCGAAGTTGCCCTCGAACCAATACCAGTTGGCTGGGTCGTCGTCGGTTCCTTCGTAGGCCAAAATGTGCGTGGCAACTCTGTCGAGAAACCAGCGATCGTGAGTGATGACAACGGCACAACCCGGAAACTCAAGCAGTGCGTTCTCGAGGCTCGAAAGCGTTTCGACATCGAGGTCGTTGGTTGGCTCGTCGAGAAGCAAAAGGTTTCCGCTTTTCTTCAAGGTAAGCGCTAGGTTCAATCGGTTTCTCTCACCGCCCGACAGAACGCCCGCGGGCTTCTGCTGATCTGCGCCCTTGAATCCGAAGGCAGCAACATAGGCGCGCGATGGAATTTCGGTGTTACCGACCATCATGAAATCAAGACCGTCAGAAACAACCTCAAAGAGAGTTTTATTCGGGTCGATGCCGGCGCGTGATTGGTCTACGTATGAGATTTTGACGGTCTCTCCGATTTTCAATTCACCGCCGTCTAGTGTCTCTAGACCGACGATGCTCTTGAACAGGGTTGACTTTCCAACACCGTTAGGGCCGATGACCCCAACTATTCCGTTTCGTGGCAGTGAGAAACTGAGACCATCTACGAGAACTCGATCGCCGAAACCCTTTTTGATGTTCTTGGCTTCAAGCACGATGTTTCCAAGTCGCGGACCAACCGGAATTTGAATTTCTTCGAAATCAAGTTTTCTATCGCGATCGGCGGCAGCGGCCATCTCTTCATACTTGGCCAAACGCGCCTTTGACTTAGTCTGGCGCGCCTTCGAGTTCGAACGCACCCACTCGAGTTCTTCGGTGAGGCGTTTAGCGAGTTTGGCATCTTTCTTGCCCTGAACTTCAAGTCGCTCTCGCTTCTTCTCTAGATAGGTCGAGTAGTTGCCCTCGTATGGGTAAGCGCGCCCGCGGTCGAGCTCGAGAATCCACTCGGCCACATTGTCGAGAAAGTATCGGTCGTGAGTCACGGCTAGCACCGCGCCCGGATATTTTGCCAAGTGTTGCTCAAGCCACAAAACTGACTCGGCATCGAGGTGGTTTGTCGGCTCGTCGAGCAAAAGAAGATCTGGCTTCTCTAGTAGCAACTTGCAAAGCGCCACTCGCCTGCGCTCTCCACCAGAAAGATGAGTCACCGGAGTGTCGCCTGGTGGACAGCGCAGCGCATCCATGGCTTGCTCGAGTTGGCTATCGAGATCCCAGGCGTCGAGGTGATCGATCTGCTCTTGCAAGACACCCATCTCGGCAAGCAGCGTGTCGAAATCTGCATCGGGTTCGGCCATCTGCGCCGAAATCTCGTTAAAGCGGTTGAGCTTGGCCTTGGTTTCTTTAACCGCGAGTTCGACGTTTCCAAGAACAGTCAGATTCTCGTCTAGCGGTGGCTCCTGAAGCAAGATTCCAACTGTGGCATCGGTTGCGAGACGAGCTTCACCGTTGCTAGGGGTGTCGATTCCAGCCATGATCTTTAGAACGGTTGATTTACCCGCGCCGTTTGGGCCAACCACACCGATTTTGGCGCCGGGATAGAAGGCCAAAGTTACGTCATCAAGAATGACCTTGTCGCCATGCGCCTTGCGCGCCTTGATCATCTGATAGATGAATTCAGCCAAAGTAGTTGTCTCTTTCAATAGATGGCGCTCTCTCGCGCCGCATGCTGTCGGAAAGAGTTTATCCGACCAATTTTGGCTGCATCTTGAGCACTGAGAATGCATGCTTTGCGAGAGAGCACCAACCCCCGTTTCGATTCGAGTCTCGAAATGGAGGTGTGGCGCTGAACCGGCAGGCAGAGGGGGTCGCCTGCCGGCCCAGCAGTCTGTGGCTATTTGGCGGCGACCAACTCTTCGTCGTCTTCGCTCTCGCTATCGCCCTCGTCTTCGGGCTCTGGCTCGCGCACCAAGACGGTTCTCGTGAAGACGGCCGTGCCCCAGGTGAGGTCGTGCCCTAGAGCCTCGGCCTCGACTTCGACAGACGTGCCCGCCCGCTCGCCGTTATCCCAGTCACGAACTCTCAGCTTTCCTGTCACCAAGACGCGTTCACCCTTTGAAACAGACCCTGCGGAGTTAATCGCTAGCTGGCGAAAAGCGGTAACCGTGAACCAATTGGTTTCACCGTCGACCCACTTGTTAGCCGTGCGATCGAATCTGCGGTGCGAAGCCGCCATTCGAAAAGATGTGATTGGCAAACCATCTTGGGTTACCAGGTGGCGCGGGGTTGTTGCTACAAGCCCTGAAACAGTGACAATCTCTGACAACTTCTACCTCTCTCTAGGCGATCACTCGATCGCTAGTAAGAGATTGGCTGAGAGAAGTTAAGTGTGGTGAATGAAAACGAAATCTGTGGATAAGTCGGCGAAGTTAGCCGTGCTTGAAAACTGTTTACTAGCGCAGATACTCGGTGAACTTGGCGCGAACTTTCGCCATCTTTGGCGCGACGACAGCATTGCAATAACCCTGATTCGGATTCTTCGCAAAGAAGTCTTGGTGATATTCCTCGCCCATCCAGAAGGTTTCGACCGCAACTATCTCGGTGACAATTGCCGGGCCCCATAACTCGATTGCACGATCGCGTGCGGCTTCGAACATTTCGCGCTGCTCGTCGTTTTCATAGAACATCGCTGAGCGATACTGAGTTCCGATGTCATTGCCCTGTCGATTCAATTGGGTCGGATCGTGCAGTGTGAAGAACATGTCAAGAATTACCTCTGCCGGCACAACGGCTTCGTCGAAGATCACCCGTGCCACCTCGACGTGTCCGGTGTTTCCGTCGCAAACCTGTTCATAACTCGGATTCGCTACCGCGCCACCCATGTAACCGACTTCGACATCGATTACACCTTTGAACTGCATGTATGTGCTGTCGAGACACCAGAAGCAACCGCCACCCAAAACGAAACTATTCATTTCACTAGCCTAGGCTTTTGCAATGAGCCAAAATCAAAAGCACCCCACTCTGGGAGCCATTTTGGCAATTTCTAGTTCGCTGTTGTTTGGCCTAAACGCCAGCAGCACCAAAGTTCTTATAGATAGCGGCATAACCGCAGAGCAGCTCACTTTCATGCGCTCCGGAGCGGTTGCTGTGCTTGCGGGACTGGTTCTGGTTGCCACTAAGCCGAAGTCGTTCAAAATCACCTTGCGAGAAGTGCCGGTTTTCTTGGCATTCGGAGTTGTGGGCGTTGGTTTGATGCAATGGGCCTACAGCAACGCGGTGGCTAACCTGCAGGTTGGCGTGGCCCTGCTCATCGAATACACGGCAATCGTGATTGTTCCGATCGCCACATACGTTTTGTTCAAAGAAAAAGTGCGCGGTCGCATTTGGATTGCAGTTGCTCTTGTGCTCGGAGGTTTGGCAATTGTGGCAAGACCCTGGTCGACGGGTTTGAACCCCGAGGGTGTGACCTACGGTTTCATGGCGGCGATTTTCTTGAGCGCCTACTTCATCATGGGCGAGAGAATTCAGCGAACAAGAGATGCACTCTCGACCATGTTTTATGCATTCACAATAGCCAGCGCGTTCTGGGCTATCACCATGAGCTTTCAGCAGCTCAAAGCCATCGACTTCTCTCGCACTTTGAATCTCACCCAAAACCTGAGCGCAATAAGTTTGCCCACCTGGGGGCTGCTGCTCTTCGTAATGATCTTTGGCTCGTTTGTGCCGATGCTGCTGACCTTTTTGGCAATGCGTCACCTGAACGCAAGCAAGGTGGGAATAGCGAGCACATCTGAAACTGTTTTCGCTTTTGTGTTCGGCTATCTGTGGCTTAGTCAGATGGTTGACCTGCCGCAGGCAATTGGTGGTGTACTTGTAATTGTTGGAATTGTTGTGGCACAAACGGCGAGGAGCAAACAGTGGCAACCATAGACATTGACTTTGCGTCGTTCAAAGAAACCGTAAACTCGCCAGGCATTGTTTTGATCGATTTCTGGGCCGAATGGTGCGGCCCGTGCCGACAGTTCGGTCCGATTTTTGAGGCGGCGAGCGAATCGAACAAAGACATTGTGTTTGCAAAAGTCGACACCGAGGCGCACAGCGATTTAGCCGGAGCCCTCGAGATTTCTTCGATTCCCACACTGATGATTTTTCGCGAGGGAATTTTGCTTTGGAACAAAGCCGGAGCGTTACCTGCACCAACACTCGACGAACTTATTCAGGCAATTAGAAGCGCAGACATGGATGACATTCGCGCGCAGATTGCAGCAAGTCAGGAGAAAAATGATTAAGAACAACAGTTGGGCAATGATTGCCACGGTGGCCTTGGTTGGCGCTTTGGGGTCGATGATTGGTTTCTTCAACTCGAAGAACTGCCAGGCGGTGCAGGCCAAGGGCTGGACCTCATGCGCGGCCATCGCCGAGCAGCAGGGCTTTCTGTTCTGGGGGCTATTGGCGGTGAGCGCATTTGGTTTCGGTGTTTCAATTGCAAAAACATCGACACCCTGTGCACCGCGCAGCGCAGCTTCAACCGCAGCACCACTAAGGCGACCATCATTATCTGCTTTAGCCAAGATGATGTCGACATCCATGACTCGGGCGGCGGTCTTTAAACTCGAATGGGCCTCGCTGCTGCAAATGAATGCCCAACGTGCCGATTTGCGAGCGCCATTTTTCTCGGCATTGAATCGCGCGGCCACGAGCGCCGAAAGATTGCCGATTGTTCCACCCTGCACGAAAACGCCGCCAGCGGTTTCGGGTAATCCGGTCTCGCGCACCAACCACTCGATTACCTGGTTTTCGGCATAAACAGCGCCCGCGCCCTCCATCCAAGAGCCCCCATAGATTGCGCTAGCCGAGACAATCAGGTCAAACAGTTTCGATGCCTCGGTCGGTGCCGAAGGAATGAACGAAAGGTAGCCGGGGTGATCTGTGCTGATGGTTGAAGGTGCCAAG
>JACCDJ011449982.1_pt1 | contig 22135 bp, 34 predicted proteins | sample 7444481 | NCBI WGS metagenome assembly JACCDJ01 (sample SAMN15323435, study PRJNA562643) | freshwater metagenome | isolation source: river surface water | place: USA:Blue River Watershed | collected 2017-08-15 | reverse complement strand
TGATCTTTCTTTCGTTTGAACACATAAAGCATGTAGAAGTCTCCTTCGTTGTCGAAAGATAATAACGGTTTTATTAATTCGATATTGTCTATCATTTCGAATTCTTTTTATCCTCCTCCAACATTTTATGAGACCTCAACATAATACTACCTTTGATAGTACCTTTTAAATTATCTTCATCAACTTCTCTATCAATACCAACGAATGATGTTGTTTTGAATTTAATCATCTCAGCCAACGCCGCCTTAGCAATCATATCAGTTCTACTGCGTTTACCTTTAGTAGTGTCCGTACCTAATAATGGAGCGTCGAAGTCCACATCAACCTCTAATGTTATTTTGTATTTGAATTTCATTTATTAAAAAGTTTTCCACTACTTTTAACAATTTTATGTGTTAACTCATCACTATAAGGTGTTTCGTTTTTCAACTTTAACAATCTCGCACACTCCTCATACTCTTCAAGTTCTTGGTGTTGTTGGATATGATAGTCATAGTACTCATGTACCGTCACCGATTTAGTTGTTTCCAACATCATTAACAATTCATTTCCTAAGTTACTATTAATGAACTCTTTGAATTGTTCTTTTGTAAATCTTCTCTTCCTCATATGTTTTTATGTTATAGTACAAAGATATGAATTATCTTGTATATTCCAAAATATTTCAATAAAAAACCCCTAAATTTGTTTTAGGGGTTCAACTCAATAAAGTTTATGATATTGGATATTTGATGTACTCGAAAATACGAGGATCACCAAAGTTTCTAAGTAATTTAATCGGTATCATTGCTGGATTACCATCAACTTCTTTGAACTCATATTCATAACCATCAATCTCTACCGAAAGAAATCTATAGAAATTAGATGGGTCCGAAGAGATTCGTAGACTTAAATCGTCCATAGACATTTGTTGAACATCAACAGGGTAAGTCCCATCAAGATTGATGCTTATCTTCTCTTCATCAGTAAGTGGTCGTCTGGTTAGAGTTCCTTTATAGAATTCGATAACTTCTATGTTATCCTGACCAATAAGAACTTTAAAAAAATCTGTCATATTAATAAGTATTATTTAAATAATATTATATAACCTAACCAAGACAAACAACCAAAGATAAATGTTGAGTGTGTGAAGAAATTAAATTTGTCTTCGTCTGTTGGGAATTTGGTTTCGAACCAATTTGTTAATTTTTTCATGTGATTTAATTTATGGTTATAAAAGATTTGTTTTCAATTTTTGTGGTTCAACAGGAATCCCATCTCTCTTTAAGTGTCTGGTGTTTAATGGGAAACTAACATCGGTATCAAAGTTAAAATGTTTTTTTATAATCCCAACTCCATCACCATAATAAAGATTCTCATATGATACCGATGGGAAATTATTTTCTTTAATGAATTGTTTAAACTTTTCTTTGTGTTCTTTAAAATAATAAACGTATCGATGTCTTATCATATCATTTGTTACCACATCCAATACATCGGTTTCGTTGTAGGTGTCCAAATACTTTTCATTTGTTTCTTGAAATAAACTTGACCGTATCTGCTCCTCCCAATTATCCCTATAAAGACACAATACTTTATCACTAATTTCGATTAGGTTATTGAAGTCCCTTGTTGGCTTATATATTTCTCTGATGAAAATGTTATCGTATTTCTTAACCCATTCAACCTCACTAACATCCTCACCATTTACCCATAAATCGTTTTCAATGAACCATGGTTCTTGTGATATGGTAAATTTAGGTAATGACTTTTCAATCCAATTCATTAACGAAACTCCACCCGACCTTGGTTCTGCGATTATGGTATAAATCATATAACTTTTTTGTATTGGTATTTTCCATTTACAATATAGTCATAGAACATCTCAAATTGTACTCTGTGTCCAGATTCACCCATGTGCATATCATTAACGGCTCCTTTAGTTTCATCACCAATATTCAACCCACCAAATCTTTTTAACATGGCAAAGAAATGATGGTCAGTGTTGGATATTTCAAATTCATCATGAAGAATATATTTTCTTTTTCTTTGATCTTCTTTTGGAAGATTAAAAATTAAACTATTCTCAGCGGACCATAAATACAAATCAAATCCCTTTGCTTTCGCATAGTCTTCAATTAATGTTTCATAATCATATATCTCTTCCAAATATAAATCATCAGTTCTGTTGAGTACAATATCTCTAAGTGTGTTTTTATCAATGTGAACTATATCATGTGGGTTAATGCCTCCACCTAAACGTTTCCACATTGGGATTGGTTTAGACCTCGTGTTCAATATGATACCACCATCATTATCTCTTTCTGTTGACGCCCATCTAAATCTCGGCATATACGTCCAATTAATCATTACAATATCTCCTTTCGAAAAGTCTCTACAATGTTTACAAAAGGTCATGAATATTTCATGATTGGACATACCTGCTACCGCTCTTACCGATAAGGTCATCTTTAGTTTTTCCGAAAGTAATTCACCCCACGTTGGTGGTAACTCACCCTTTAGAAAATTTTTCCATGATTGGTATGGTGGATAATGTGTATCCAATTTATGCCCTTGTGAGTAACTGTCCCCAAATAAATGTAATATAGCCATTAGCCAATAAAAGTTTGTTTTGTTATTTTACCTTCTTTATCGAATTCTGTTTTAATAAGATAACCAAACTCCTCTGATTTATGAAGTCTTTTAACCTTATCTTCAGCTTTTTGTAGTGTGTCGAATTCTAATTCTCCCTCACTACATTCTACAATATATACCTCTTTTTTCTTTATAATTTTCATATTAACCTATTAGTATTTTTTCAATTTGTTTTGCGTCTTTCATTGTGAAGTTCTTTACATAAATTCGAGCGTATCCACGAGTATTAATCGATACGTGTACACCCCAAATTTGGTCGATAATGTCTACACTAATCACTTCACTTCTTTTGATTGATGTAGTATCAGTTGCCAAATAAAGAGTTCTAATTCCTCTATTATTTTTGTAGGTAACCTTATCATCATCAATTATAATTCTTTCAGGTGCCGTTGGGTCACCGAACCTTGTGAAAGAAGATTTAAATTTATGTTCCATTACTTTGTGATTAAAGGTAATAAAGATTTCATAAACTCATCGTATTGAAAATAGTTTTCTTCTACGAATTGATTCCCTTTCTTAATGAATACTGACTTGAATGGTAAAGTATTATCATTACCGACACCACTAGCATCATCATGATATGTTATATCCTTCTTACCATCTTTGTTAAAGTCTTGGTAGATTATAACTGGTTTCCAATTACCTTTACGGGTGTTGTTTATTGTGTATTGGAATACTGATTTATCAACAACAAACTCACCATTAGGTAATTGTCTATAAGCAATTAAGTCCCACTTGTTTATTTGGTTCGTATTTAACGATACAATATCTTTTAGTCCATCTCCGTTTATGTCATCTACGATGAAGTCTTCATTTGCAAATGATTGAATACCATCACCTATCAACGGTAACTTAATAACTTTAGTATCGTCGAAATAACCACGACCTTGGTTAATCATTACCTTGGTTGAGGTTGGGTAGTCCTTCATGTTCTCATTTGCCGATAGAATTAAATCGTTTAGTCCATCTCCACTTACATCATCAATCTCACATATAAATGATCCAACCGCCAATTCGGATTTGACACCGAACCCATTATCATTCTTATACTTCTCCCAATACCAATATGGACTTGACTTTTCACTGAAGAATGTTGCCCCACCCTTTTGTGTGAAGAAAGGAGACGATTTAAGACCTTTAAAGATGTAAGTGATAAAGTTACCACACACAACTAATTCAGGGGAACCATCCCCATCCAAATCACCAACATCACCACTTATGAGTTCAGGATGTAAATCAATTGGAATGTCTATTAAATCATAACCACCTTTACCATCACTTATAATTACCCTCGGTGGTGGTGGAGTGTCATCGAACATACCCTCACTTATAACAACAATATCAACATAGTCATCCTGATTCAGATAAACAGGGATCACTTGACCACCTGAAACTGATTGTATAGATTTATCATTGAATAGGTTTGCGTTGTCGAATACCTTTGTTGTTGGATTCCACAATAAGAATGTGGTTAACTCTTGTGAACCAGTCTTAGTCTTGGCACCTAAGTTGTAGACATCAATCCAACCATCGTTGTTGAAGTCTCCACAAACCAATCCCATTAACCCTTGTGATAAGAATGTCTTTTCTTTTGGCTTTTGAAATGCGTACGCCACAATATCTGGTAAGATGTTTGTGTTCTTCCAATAACTCTTACCGAAGTCTTTAACCTTAGATTGGTTAAGAAGTGTAGTGTTAACTTTATATCCTTTGAATTCTTCTACAACCGGTGGAGTAGGTTGAACAGGTGTTGGTATATCTTCTTTTGTACAAGAAAATATTGATAGAAGAAGAATAGAATATAATACCTTTTTCATTATACGTTGTTTTATAGAACAAAGGTAATGATGTTTTTAGAATATACCAAAAATATTTTAGTATATTTTTATAAAGACTTCATATATTCGACATGTTTCTCACAATCCTCAGTCTTTTGTCTCATCATCTGTCTAACCAATTTACCGAGTTCGGCATCGTCGGTTGTTTCATTTATTAATGAAGAAGGTACAATTAAAGATTTCTTACCTTCCTCACAAAGTTGTTCTATTTGTTTAATGTAAAGTTTTCTTTCAACACTTGCTGCCATGATTTAATATAGATTCTTTTTATTGATTATTGCGTCATCCCAATTATAATATATATCCCACCAATTGGTTAGTGGTTTATTACCATAGGTAATATTATTATTTTCACCAGGGATAGACTGAAACCAATAAATCAACCATCCACCTTGTGGGTCATTACCAATGATGTTCCTACTTGTCTCATTTTTATATGTTGACGTTGGCATAGTATGGTTAATGGTTATGTTTCTTTTCCACGATGAACTACTAACAGTTGTTGTAGTTGCGGTACCATTCGGATTCCAATTAGCAATTTCAGAACTGAATGGGGTTTGATTATCATAGTCATATGCCCTCGCGGCGTTCACAGGATAATGAGTGTTACCACAACCTTTAGGTCTACCTGTTGGAGTTAGAGTACCAACAAAGTTGTTCCACATTGTATTATTGATATGACTCATTTGACGTTCAATTTGGTGACCTCTAATGTGTATGTTATTATCATAACCAAAATGAACAAAGTGTGAATACACCACGTATGTTTTTTTATAGATTGGTAAATCGTTTTGCTGAATTGCGTTTACCAAACCATATTGTTCACTACCATAGTATGCGTTTGAAACGTCACCAGTTGTTGGACTTGACATGTTCGATTCAGGTACGGCTAATGATTTACGATTAAACCATATTTCTTTCACTCCATAGTTATTAACCAAAGTATCCAAACCAATCTTCTTGAACAAATCAAAATAGTCAGGATAATATCCTTCAGTACTATCCACCGCGAATGATTCTGCTGGCATGGTTCGAGCAACTTTAGCAATCTCGTACACATTAATGTATTTGATTACTTTGATTCCAACATAAGGTGTTGTGGCACTTTTATAATTTCTAAACTTACTTCCTTCTTCTATAGCAGCTTTAGTTCTGATGTCATTAGATAACAACCACTTCTTATACTCACTCACAGGTAAGTTAGGATCAAAAGTTCCTTTATCATTTCTGAACGGAAAAGTTGTTTGGTCCAAAGTTTTCCCTTTATCTTTACTTGGAATGTAGTTAATGATAATCACAGGGATAATTAGTTTAGCACCAACCGCAGGTGTTGCCAAATACTCATTAACATTTTCAAATTGGATTGGTGTATACGCCGGTTCAACCACTTTTGGTTCGGGAACCACAGCAACTACCTCAGGTTTCTTCGGTAAAAGAACATCTTCTTTTGTACACGAAACGAAAGTTAAGAATATAAAAGAAAAGAAATATTTCATAGTATTATTTTTAGAAGTGACAGTTTTCTTTTGTTGCCACAATTAATTTTAAATTTGATAAACAATCATTGTCGGCTCGACTAATTGCTGAGCTTAAATTGTTTTGAACAACCGCAGTTACAAATCCACCACCTTGCCATCCATCGTTATCTCTTGTTCTCATTACCGATACCATAATGTCAAGTATGTGGTTACTTGGTAACGGACCATATTGTTTTGCGAATTCTGTTACCTTTTGATAGTACTCTTCGTTAGATTTTTCCATGATTTAAAATTTATAAAGTCTATTGTTATTATATAAAGCAACAGGATTTGATTCGGCAATCAATCCGTATTCTTTCGTTACATTTTCGTGAATGGTATTGGTATCTTCGTTGATGTATTTTGCTATGATATTACAAAATCCATAATTGGATTCATCAACCTCGTCTTGTTTTGTACCAGGTAGTCCACAGTAAAGTGCCTCACCAACTTCGCTGATGAACATTCCACTATAGAATCCTCTTAATTTAAAAACATTAACGAACTTGTCGGCGTTACACCAAATGAAAACACTGTTGTCTTTTTCCATTAGAGCGGGAACCATTGATTGGTCAATGATATAACCACCTCCGTATCTACCACCTGTATCGAATTGACCCACGGAGAAGAGTCCACCAGGACTACCGTGACCCATCATCATTACTCGGTCATGTTCTCTAATTAATTGCTCTACTTCTGATTTTGTGACACCACCAGTGATAACCGTCTTATTAGGAATCGGATTATACACTATGTCGAGGAAACTCGTACTAGCGTCGGCTGGATGTATTATTAATGTTTTCATACCACAAAGGTATGTATATTTTTGAATATACCAAAAAATTTCAAAAATATTTTAATATAACATTAAAATTGTTATATTTTAGATAAGATTTGAGATATTACCCTATCACTAAATTCTTTATAACCCTCTTCTGTTTTATATCTATCGTTGAAGGTTTGGATTGAATGGATAGCGGTAGTATGATCCCTACCACTAACCATCTCTCCAATGCTTTTTAATGAATATCTGAAGTGTTTTTTCATGATGGCACAGAACATATGTCTGGCATCACACATTTCCCTTTTTCTAACTCTTGATAATATGTCAGCACTCGTTATACCATAATTTTCAGCAATAATATTCATTACCTGTTCAGGTGTTATTCTTGCTTTGATGCGAGTTCTATTTTTTATCTCAGGTAAAAATTCGGCTTTTATGCCGGGAAACACATACGGACTAATTTTCATTGTTTAATTTTACTCGGTTTCATAATTGGCGGTTGCTCCTGATGATGGGGTTGATGCCCACGTCATCCTGTCGATAGGACTTTCAGAAACAGTATTATCTCTATCTTCATATTGTCGTTCTTCTTCTCTCTCTTCCATCATAACTTCATCGGGTTCCATATCATTCTCTCTTCGGATGGCGTTCTCAATTCTATTTCTCATAGGTACGACCGCCTCTTCCGCAACATCAATCTGAGTTAATGATTTAAAATCTCGTAAACCTAATAACTTATCTTCTTTACTTCTTTGGTCATCAGATAATAAGAATCTATTAGTCTTAGCCTTAGGGTCCTTGGATGTTTTTTGAATTACTAATCTTAGTTCATCAGTTAGTTCACTATCTAATGAATCAATACGAGTATCTTTTTGATTCCAAAATGAAAACTCAGGCTCATTCTTATCTAACGAATAAAAACTCGCAACTTTATAACCGGTTTTCTTATTGATGCAGTAAATTAAAACTCCCCTCTTACTATATTTCATAAAGTATTCAGGATTACTTTCTTGGGTTGTACACCACTTAGTGTTGGCACCATACTTTCTTGATGAGAGATAAGTCAATGGCCTTACTAATAACCATTCATCATCCTCATGAACTTTAATGATTTCATTTTCCAAATCTTTAGAGCTAACTCTCAAGTCTGCGATGCTGAGTTGGTTCATGACTTCATCAAATGATTTATAAGTTGTTAAATCATTCTGACCAATCAATCCTCTTTCATTATATTCACAGAATTTTCTAAAGTTTTGTAAATCTTCAGTATTAAAAAAACTATCCACGAATCGATACATCAATAGAACTTGAATATCAGAAAATTTATTCATATCCTCATTCGTAATGAAACCGAAATTTGAATTGAAGTACGCTTTAATCTCATCAACATGAGACTTTAGATTTCTTGTATTCTTCATCAATCTAAGAAGAGTATCGGTATATTTCGATTTCTTACCAGGACTGAATAACTCTAGCACATCTATTAAATTGAAGATGGTTTCAGGGTTTGACTTAAGATCTTTAATTTTTGACATTTCCTATAATTTTCTATTAATAAAATTTACGTAATATTTCAATTACGTCCCACGCATCTTCCAATGCGTTATGTGTAACAATACCCTCAACATTCATTCGTTCTTTACAAATGGTAAGTGATGGTAGTGACGTGTCGTTAACCCAATCAACACAAAGAATTGCTGGGTCTAAAACTCTTTGACGAGTTCTGATTAACTTTTGCCACCAAGGAAGCTCTTGTAAGAATAGTTTATCAAAGGTTCCGAAGTTTTTACCTGCCACATTGATGGTAATTGGTTTAGTATTTCCATTAATCACCGGTCTCATATAACCATCTTCAAGTGTAACATAACCATTACTATTGTTTGATTGGAAATAACCATTTGCCTCTAACCACCAATAGAATTCTTTAACAACCTCATCTTCTTCGAAAAATTGGTACCCACTACTTTCCATAAGTTGTTGTCTCACTTCTTCTTTTCCTTCAAGATATTCACCTATCAATGAAATAATTTCTTTATTCATTGTAATTGCTCTCGGCGAACCTTGTATGTTATTTTGAAGAACGATAGCATTGAACTTTGGTAGTTCATCATATGGTAACTTCTTAGTTGTATCCTCAATGATGGCACCAATCGATAAGACGTGGTTCATATCATGATTCAATCCTGAAGTTTCTATGTCGATTGATACGTAAATCATTTTATTTTGTTTTATAATATTTTGAGGCACATTTTAAGAAATGTACAATTACATTTTTAGTCCATCCGTTTCCGATAGCGTGGTATCTTGATCGGTTTGATAATCCTGGTACGTTGGTATAACCAATTGGCCACGTTTGTAATTTCTCAGCCATCTCGATTGTTATTTTCTCTATCTTACCATTCTTTTCATAAAGATTAGTACTATATGGTGATGTAACAACACAGTTCGCTTTACCATCCTTACGATGAGTTAAGTTTCTTGTGTATTTCTCATCTGTTTTCTTGAACTTTCTACCTCTCCATCCACAAGCAATAGCACCAGGTACAATTTGGTCAAAGGTAATTCCTTTATCTTTTGGATAAACAAAACCAGGTAAGTTTGTCCAATAATATCTTTCACGATTTTGTGCTGACAATAATGATGAATTAATCATTATTGGTTCGACACCAAGTTCTTTTGTGATTAAGTACAACCATAACTTATTCATCTTAGTATTTTCTAAGAAAAAATATTTTGGTTTTAATTCTTTAACTAATCTAATGAACTCCCAAAATAAACATGATTCAGTAAACTCTTTACCTTCCTTTTTTAATTTCAAATATTGTTTGAGGTTGGTAACTTTAATTCCACAAAGAGTCGCCATACCAAGTTGTTTACCAGCTCTACTTAAATCAGTACAAGGACTACCAGCAAATATGGCATCAATCTTTGGTAGGTCTTTAGCTTTAATGTTCATGACACTACCCAATTGAATTGTCTTGGGATAATTTTTTTGTGTGATGGCAATTGACTCTACATTAATCTCACTAGCAAAATACTTTTTGAATGGGATTCCTGCGTGATTTAATGACATTTGTGCGCAGCTTGCTCCATCAAACAAGGATAGGACGTTGTTAATTTTTAACATGTGGTGTAGTTTTAAATGTGTGTGAATAATTTAACAGTACGAAAGTATAAAAAAATTCGAATATGCCAAAATATTTTTAAAAATATTTTCTACAATCCTAATTCTTTCAGTTTTTGAATGGTGTCTGATGCTGAGGTATGAAGAATACCGATACCCCCTGATTGAATCCAACCGACGATATTATCAGGTCTATCATCAATTAAAATGTTGTTCGGACCAGCGAAGTCCTTTTTGTGTTTGGCGGACCTTAAAATGAGGTGAACACCGGGTAATTCCCTTTCCACCCAATCATGTTTAGCCACCCTTGATTCCATCTGTCTTGATGGTGCCGATAACAATTCGGGGTTATGTGGACTAATGAAATCCCATAACTCTTTACCGTCTCTCATCCATTCTAAGTTAATCCAAAAGTCATAACCCGCCTCATTGATGGGGTCCCAAAAATGAGTATCATTACGGTGTTCTGTACCTAAGTCAACACCTGTTAGTTCTTTGTAACCTTTATTGAAATCCACGAGGACCCCATCCATGTCACAATAGATTCTAAATTTCTCCATTAATAAAAAAGTATTATTGTTTTACGATTTTGCCACGATTTCAGGTTCACCTGATAATCCGTTCTTGAATACATAATAGTTACCCTCAGCATCTTGACCAAGAGTCAATGCTGGTGAATCGTTAGAAGGATCATTATCCACACTTAAATCTGGATTCTCATCAACTATTTCATTAACGATATTCTCAATGTCTGATTGTTTCAATTTTATAATCTTAGCCATAGGTCTTTTATATATAAATATCTTAAAAAAAAGAAAGGGGGTACATTAAATCACCCCCTTCCCAATTTTATTGGATGTTCTTGAACATTTGTGGTACTGTACCATATACAGGTAACTTACCATCCCATTTTTGTACATATTCCAATTGAATAAGTAGTGGTGTTAATGTTTGTTGTTTCATCCTATTCGCTTCAGCTTCCGCTTTAGCGGATGTAATCAATGCTTGGGCATTACCTTCGGCGGTTGCCACTTTAATTTTGGCTTGAGCCTCTGCGGTCTTAACCTCATTCTCAGCTCTTAACGCCGCTTGAACCGCATTGTTCTTAGCTTCGATAGATTTCTTAAATGTCTCAGGATAAATCAAGTTAGATGTGAACTGATTAATAACGAAACCCTCCTTCAATAATTGTCCGTCCAATAATCTACGAACCTCAATTTCGAACACCGCTCGATTACTAATCAATTCATCGGCTGTGTATTTGTTTGTTGCTAAACGAAACGCATCGTACACTGCGGTCTTTAAGAACCCTTCCTCAATGTCTTCTAATGGTCTACGATACTTACTAAAAATTGCCGGTACCTTATCTCTTTGAACTGAGTAGTTCATGATAGGTGACACACTAAATTCTGAACCATCTTTACTGTTTACAATAAATGAATTCTCACCTTTGTATTCTTTGTGTTGGATGAATGTTGGGAACTCATAAACAGTTGTTGTGATTGGATTGTAGAATACCATACCGGTAACTGCGACTACGTCGTCCACTCCTTTGTTATCTCCATACTGATTTACTTTGATTCCTACATGACCCGCATCAATTCTCTCACAAGAGAAAAATAAAAAAGTTAATGTAAAAAATGCTGCTACTCCGATTAAAATACTTCTCATAATTTTTGTTTGTCTTTGTTTTTGTTGATTATTAAATTCTAATTCCATTTGGTCCAACTCTTCTTCGGACCTTCTATTACCATAACCATCCCATCGATGGTTATATCTGTTAAATTTTTCCATTTTATTTTATTTTGTTTTAGTTTTTTTTCTTGTCTTTACAAAAGGTTCATTTTTATCATCATTCTTTGATGATTGTTTTGGGTTTACCTTTTTCGTCGGATTATGTGGTGGCATTGGGAATTCAGACTTCTTAGTTCTTTTCTTTTTTACCACCTCCTCTTGAGGTATGTAATCCAATTCTGTTTCACCAGGTTCTATCTCCTGATTAGGTTTATCAGGTGTAACGTAATAGTACACGAATAATCCTAAAATAATAGCACCTAAACTTGATGCAATATTTGCTAACGTGTTAGCTGCGGTTAAGCCTGGAAAAATTAGATATTCTACAATTAGTAGAACACCCATAGCAACAAGGACTAACTCAATGTTACTTTTTTTGAACACTTTGTTTAATGTTTCTTTCATGTGTGGTTTGTTTTATAAAAATTATTAATAAGAAAAATTTAATAGTTCTGTGGCAGTTAGGTTACTACTATTAAAAAATTTACTAAATTCGGTACTTAAATTTAGTATAACTTCATTCAACTCTTTCAATTTTTCTATATCGTCGTGAGTAATAACTAAAACGTGATTCTCAAAAACATAATTCTCATTATCCAATAATAGACAATGTTTCATTCGTTTACCCACAACCCTCGGGGTTATGATACAATTACGTACAATTTGATTAGTGTAGTTAGTTATATATTGTTTCTTCCCATCAATCTTTGATTTCAATTTCTGCCCAATTTCTAATTCACCCCACTTAATATTGTTGGTGTAGATTAGTGTTTTGTCAGTGTTATCATCACTTAAATCTTCTTTAACTCTATACCACAAGATGTCACCGATATGACATTTAAATCCTTTTTGTTTTAAAGTAGATTTTTTGTTTCTCTTTTTTGTGTTACTTAAAATATAGAAGTCATCATTCTTCTCGAGAAACTTATGTGATTTATCCTTCTTATTCTGTAAAATAATTAAACAAACGCTGATTGATACTTCTTTAAAAGGTATATTTTGAATCACGTTCAGTACGGTATATTCTTCATAAATCTTCTTACGAATATCATTGTACCAAGGACTTGATAGTACGGTTGATGGTAACAAAAACGCAACGAACCCATCCTCTTTTATTAATTCAAATGTCTTATCGAAAAATAAATGTATAAGATTAATTCTACCTCTTCCCTTGAAGTTATATTTTTTCTTTAACGTCTCTTTATCTTCATCAGAATAGTATGAGTATGTTAATTCAATGTATGGTGGATTACCAACAATGAAATCGTATTTTTTGTCAAAGTCATAAAGTAAAAAATCAGAATTAAAACAGTTAGAGCCTTTAATACGTTTAAAGATTTGCTTGTCAATCTCAAACGCATCAATAGATACATCATTTTTTTTCAATTCGTTTATAAAATTACCCGTACCGAAACTTGGCTCTAATACATCCCCTTCTACTTTCGTGAATTTTTTTAGTTCGTTCAATGTTAATTGACATTCATTAATTCCCGTGTTAAATTGTCCGTATTTAGATTTCTTATCTTTCATATAGTATAATAATAAGAAAAAAAAACGACAATAAAAAATCAAACACCTAGCAATTCATTAATTAATATCTTAACATTTTTAAATTCGGGGTCTTCCAATGAAGATGGCTTATTATTATCTTTGAAATCCTTTCTTGATGATATTGAATACTTTTTACCAAACTTTTTAAAAAGAGGAACCCATTTGGCACTAAACTCCTTTTCGGCTAATCTATATTCCTCTAATAGTTCCTGCATTTCATCCATCGTTTTACCGTTTTCAAACTCATATTCTAAACTAGTGAAAAGACGAGATTCGTTTAATATTTCGTTATAATATGATATTAATTTTCTTTTCCCCATTGATCCTGTATTCCACGATATAGAACCTTTTTTAGATTTTTTATCCTCCATAGGTAAAAATCCTCCTGATGAAATAAATAAGAAGTCGGGTGCCATTTGTGAACCGAATGGTTCATGTATTAAATAAATTTTATCTAAATCGATATTAGGGTAATTTTGTAAAAAGTCAATCAATGAAAAATTTTTATTATTTCCATTTTTACAAAAATTCACAAGTTTATTTCTAAAGTTTAGTTTTATCGAGTTCTTTAAAAAATTACCGTCCTCAATAAAATCAAGTTCAATAATTTCATCAAATAATGCATGTTCTCTTTCTTTAGTGTGAAATTTATTGTCATAAGTACAATGAAAATTTCTAATCTGTTTTATTAATTTTTCAGTATTGTTCATTTTATTTATTTTTAATATTTTAAATTAACGGTCCACATTCAACATATCATCAATGTGATGGTCATCGGCACCCAATTCAGAACCAATTTCTCGTTTCTTCATATCGTTCAATAACCTTTTCAAATCATAAGGAGCAAAGTCAGGGTTACCATCCATTCCTACGTCCATTCTACGTCCATTACCGAACTTTTTATGGTTAGGTAGATGACAATGACCATGAAGATGAACACGTCCCTTACGAAGTCCATTCCATGAAGCAATAGGGTAGTGACACATCTCTATAGTTTCACCTTGATATAAGAACTGTTCGAACCAATTGACACTTAAAAATAAACGTCTAATATTGTCTCTGTTTCTGTCAATGTGATGGTCATGGTTACCCAATACTAGGTGTATGTTCTTACAAATTAATCTGTTATGGAACTCTTCAATTTGTTCAAACCCACCGAAAGACCAATCACCTAAATGAATCAACACGTCGTCTTGACCAACAAGTTCGTTGATGTTGTTAACAATTGCGGTATTCATTTTATCAAGTGAATCAAAATCTCTTGTTTGTGATTGGGGTATGGATCCATCGGGCATTCTCCAATTAGTCACACCTCTACAAATGTTGGTGTGATTATAGTGTGTGTCGGATGTTATCCAAACTCTTATGTTATTATCTATCTTAATCATATTAACAAAATTCATCTGACGATGAGACTCTTAACCCGTCTACAATTCTATCGTCATATTTTGGGTCATCAAAAAATGAACCCATACCTTTTAATCGTTGTTCTTTTCTATAATTTTGGTCAACGACCATCCCATCTGGTTCACCCCACTCAAGTGCCATTGTGATGAATTCTTCAACATCATGTTCGTCACCATACTCATCAACAACACGACCCGAACGAATGAATTCAAGTAGACTTTCTTTATCATCATAATATTTGTCTTTATGAAAATTCCAACAGAATTTCCAACCAGCACTCCGTTTACCGAGATGTATATTTGTACCTTCTAAAAACATTTCCCAAGGTGAAAACCATTCCCAATCCTTGGAAGGACTTATGAATTTAAATCCGCTTTCAATGTTCTCAGGTGAGATGTCAAGTTCCTTGACAAAACCAATTAAGGTTTGCTTACGAGCCTCCATTTCCTCGTGTGTTGGAATTCTATAATAGTTTGTCCCCATAATGATGTTAGTGTATGGACAAATGTAGATATTTTTTTTGATATACCGAAATATTTTGAAAAAAAAATCCCCCAAATTTCTTTGAGGGATTAAATCAGTATTTTCCGAATCAGAGTTCTATTGTTTTTTTATTTCTTTTAATATTTTTAATGAGATGTTATCTATTTGATTTTCAATACTTTCTCTCACTTCTGATTGTTTAACGTTAGCCTTACTCAACATTTCAATAGGTTTCATATTATTGAAAAGTTGGTCTTTGATTTCGGTTAAACCTTCAATTAATGCTGTTACGATTGGCATACTATCTAATACAGTATTTTGGTCATTAAAAATACTATCAGGTTCAATTTCTGCTATCTTTTCAATTGTAACATCTTTATCCTCTAATAAACGACCTTGAATTCTATATTGATCTCTTAGTTTTTTACCGAACTTAACCACAAACTTGATTGTCCAAGTATAACGACTGTCACCTAATCTACCATTAATTTTCAAGTCAGATCTTACCGTTACATCTAAATTATCCTCATCAAAACCGTACTTATCTAATCCGTAAATGTCAGTCTTACCTTGGTAATTCTTTTCATTCTTTTTAGTTTCTTCCCATCTTCTATAGTTTTGGTTAAACTGTCTAGCTAAGTGATATGATTTATATTCAACCGGAACTTCTCTGTTGGCAACTCTCGACATAACCGCATTTAAGAAGTCTTGTCCTGATTTGTATGAGTTGAAGTTGTGGGTGTTGTAAACGATTCTATCATTACTAATCTCACCGTATCTATCTAAGTGTTTTCTATCACGGCCTCTAATCTCAGGTATACTTAAACGTTCTAATCTTTTATCAACCTCTTCATTACCTAATATCTCAACAACTAATTGATTTAGTTTTCTTTTGATTTTAGTTTTAGCGTCCATTTTTTCACCTGATGGTACATAACGAACATCCATCTCTTTACTTTGAACATCACCACCATCTGTCGGGAAATCCTTCACGTCCAACTTTCTTCTTGGTTTACATTTAGTTAGATTACCTTGTTCCCATTTCAAATCTTCACCGAATTGTTCTTTCAATTTAGCAACCAAATCGGGTTTTTCATTCATGAAGTCGTTAATGTCAACACCACATGTAAACAACACAGGTGTACCCATTACATTCCACCCAACTAACTCACCCTCGTCTTTTATTTCTTCGTATTTGATGTCTTCACCACGCATTTTACGCCAGTTGGCCATCTCATCAACTGAAATGTCGGTTGATTCGGTAATAGTCTTTAGAAACTGTTCTTTTGTATATTCCATCGTGCTTATGTATTTTCTCGTATGTATATAAATACTCCGATTATAGGTTTGTTTTCAGGATACATTCCAAATGGTCTGTACCTTGTAAATAATCATATTCAATATCGGAAGTGTCTCGACCGCAGTACTTACAAACCCATTGGTTTGGGGGTTCGGATTGGTCTTCGTAATTATTGTAATAGTATTCCCTAACTTTACTACCTAACGCAAAATCATTAGGGTTGTCTTTAATTAATGATTTAGGGATAACAATCATCTCTCTTTCATTGGGCATAAAATAGTTTTAGAATTATAAAATAACTAAACTATCTTAAAAAGAAAAGATTTACACTATAGTTCTTGCCATTCTATTAGCTTGTGCTGCTATTTGATTTACGAGTTTTTCATATTCACCAGCAGTCGCATAATGGTTACCATCATGATTCACAAAGTTCTGAACTAAATCTTTAGCGGACTTACCTTTACCTAAGTAATTACGAGCAATTAAACTATAGTATGTGTCAATACCGTTTTGAACTTCTCCCATATAGATGTTTGAACCGTCGTCAGTGTTACCAACGTTATATGGATTCTTAGTTCTAATAGGTCTACTGTTCGGGTCAGCATTACCAATACCACCTTCAGTTGCCAATTGAGCTAAAGCCAATTCAGGTGGTACATATTTGTGGTACTTTTCGAAAGCACTCTTTGCGGATTTAGCCATCATGAAACCAGTAATCTCTAATAGATTAGGTTTTCTACTGTTTATAAATTTATCACAAATTTCAGCATATTTCCTAAACCCATCATCTGTCATCAAATCTAAGTCAGTAAATTCGGCACTACCACCTGTTTTAACCTCGTCAATCAATTTATTCAATTCTTCCTCGGTTACACCTCTTAATTTTAATTTTTGAACCATCGAATCAATCATCTCGGCTGTGACAATTTCTAATGGACCTTGTTCTATGTCGTCCGAACCATCGTCCCCTGATAAAGATGGGACATAACCCATGTCAATTTTACTTAACATGTGGTCACTGAGTGTTTGTTTTGCCCAACTTGGAATTGAGCTACTACCATGACTTGGACCCCAAGCCGCTCTATCGGGTCTAACGTCTATGTGAATTGAACCTGGTTTATAAATACCAATACCACCTATACCGTTTTTAGATGCGATTGCTGCGAAACGTAAAGTATCTTCCTTAGTTGCGTTTGATAGTACAATGTCAACTGCGTTATGATTTAGATGTTGTGATTTACTAGCACCACCAATCTTTTCATTATATGCTGGGTCTCTATACCCTGAAATTATTTGAAAAGGTTTACCATATTCAGATGCGATGGAGTTTATTTTAGTTTGTAATGTTACGTTAAGGTCAGCATTAACATGTTTAGCAACTTTTACATTTCCACTACCCGAATATAATGAGGTAGCTTCTGTTACGATGTTATTATCCTTTTTATATTTTCTAACTGCTTCAGCGGTCTCAGGACCAAACAAACCATCAACCCCGTGTCTTGGTAATTCATATCCTAAAAGAACTAAAGCCATTTGAGTTAACTCAACTTGTTTCTGATGTTCCATTGAACCTGACCTCTGTTGTGTCACCGGACCATCTATCGCGTCTAAGTCATTGAAGAATTTCTCAACGTTTCCACTTACAAAATCAGCTTTTTCAGGATCATCAACAACCGGTTTAACCGTATCAGATTGAATCATAGCGTTCAATATGTCAGTTTCAATTATATATTGTTTACCGTAGGTGATACTATGGATTCTTTCAAGTTCTTCTTTTAGGGTTCTCTTCTTCATATCACTATAAATATATTAATTATCAACTTTAATCCACTTTTGTGTTGAATCTAATTTGAAGGACCCAATATGTTTTTGTCTCCATTGGTTTGGTGATATTAATGAGAGAAACATTGACTCATCATCTTTTATATATAAATGGTAAATCTCACCCATAACAGGTATGAAAGAATACTTGGATGTGTATACTAAATCATTCCAATTAACCTCATCAATAAGTTTTTGGAATTCCTCTTTCAACTCATCATATCTTGATTTGAATTGTTTGTTGGCTATGTTTGCTTGGGTCTGTTTCCATCCACCAACATCTTCCATTTTAATTGCTGGGGCACCCACATTACTACCATAAGTTAGTTCCTTTTGATAGTATCCTCTTTTTTCGTCATAAACAACTAAATCGGGTATTCTTTTACTTTTTTGTTTTTTCATCTTTCTCGGTTTCCCATGGTGCGGTTTCATCACCCCAATTTAAAAAGTCCTCACCTTTATAATCGGGGTGATTTTTATGCATGTAATCAATTCCTCTAACCCATAACACAGCAATAATAGCCGCGAAAAAGAAAGATATTCCAATTCCAATTAAATAAGATTCTATCATGATAAGAAGTTTAAGATTTTTTCTTTAATACCTGTTTGTTTAATTCCTTCCCTACTCTTAGGTGTCAGAACAAAGTTAGTTAACCCCCAATCCATTTCCATTTCACCCCAAGTTTCGTGAGTCTGTGGGATTCCCATATTCAAATCATCCACCGCAACCCAATGTGTAATTTGTGGGTTATCTCTAAGGTATTGTAGTATTTCCAATGAACGAGATTGTTCTAAATCCCATTGACGTGACCATATAAAATTTTCTGGTACTTCACAATCACCTAAGTTTTTAGTAAATCCTATCGGTTTCTTTTTGATACCCTGTGACTCATAATATTCACCCATCTCCTCAACAGAGGCCCATCTTTTCCAATCAGATGAGACAACAATTTCAGCGTTAGTTTCTTCCAGTATTTCATTTAATATAACAATAGCCTTCTTATTGAAATTGTCAAATCGAGCTTCTGTTGGTAATGATGTGACTGATTGGGATAATTTACGACCTACTTTTCTTTGCTTTTTAAATCTACCTCCCCATTCGGTTGATAAACATATGACCCCATCGTGGTCAAGAAATATTACTTTCATTTTTTCTTCGTTTAACAATTAATCTAAAGGTATTGAAAATACCTAACAACATAAAGATTTGAACCGGCCAAAACGGAAAGTTTTGTAGTTCATGTAACATCCAAAAAACATTCATGAATACCCATGATGTTAATGTTAGGTTACTATCTCTATTATTTTTCTCCGTAATTAAAAGATAAATTGTTAGAAATGAAGTCGGGAATACCATTAGAGTCGATAACCAAGTGAACTTCAGGCACCAAAACATATCTTTTAACAGCCACGAAGTTACGTGTAATTCTTGTATATTCCGATTTTCTTTAAGAATTTTCATCGATATACTGAAGTTGTGGGGTCCATACACCCTCAGATATAAACGTGGGTTTATCATTTCTATCAATCATTACCCACTCAACTTTAACAATACCCCAAGGTTCGAATTGTTCTAAAACATCTTCCAAAGTGAAACACTTACAACTATAAATGTCAAACTGAGCCATAGCTGGTTCATGATGATCCCAAATATGAATTGATGAGTGAGACGTGGCCAATGTTACTGTACCTGTTAATCCTTCATTACCCGGATAATCCACGTAAACACTTGTTGGTCCCCCAACTACTTCCATCTTAACTTTATGAACTAAATCAACAAACCACTTGTTGAGAACATCCACCTCTTTTGGTGGATTCGTAATCCAAATCTTCATTAGAAGATGTTGGTGATAAGGTACAAATTCTTCCTGCATTAATGTATTTTTTACTATACATATATATCATCGAAAATTGTATTTTTACGAGAATTTCTTAAAATTCTTAATAAAATCCTTTTCATATTTTTTTAACTCCTTTGTGTCCATTCCGTTATATAATCCGGTTGACATAAATGCGTTAATTTCATCGTCAAGAATCTTCTTATCCTTTACATAACCCATCTTAATAAGTTTCTTTTTTAACTTTTCGTAATGGGATGGTTTGATGTTTTTAATTAGTTTACCAACACTCTTCTTGTATTCTTGATTAGTAAAGTAAAGACCGTGAGCAATCTCATGATCCATAGTTTTCATGTCTTTACTACTAGCACCAATCAAATACCAATCGGCTTGTTGACCATTATTTTTATTTCGAGCATCGGTGGCACAATAAAAATATATGTCGTTCATTATTTCATCATAACCTGTTTCACCGTTAAACATGTGATGAGCTTGTTGAAGTATATTACTTGGGATATTATAACCCGCCCAATCCTCAGGATAAGTGAAGACATCTTTCTTCCATGCGGTTTTATAGTATCTCATATACTCCATCCAACCAAATGGTTTACCTCTGAATTTTTTATACGGTGATTCGTAAAACTCTTGGTATCTACAGAACAACATTGCTCTGTCATAATCGTCATCTATCTGAACACAATAGATGAATGGTTTAACTTCTTTTACTTTACCCTTAACTAAAGGATGGTTAATCTTCATTTGGTAATTTTTTAATCTGTCTAATCATGTTTATTGTTCCAAACACCGATAGTGTCGCAACTAAGACAAATCCCAAAATTGTAATTACATTAATCATTTGCAACTTTTTAATATCTCGTAACATAAGTCAGCAGGTATCTTACTTCTTTCATACGCATTTGCTCGACCTTGAGTTCCTGTTCGTGATCCTCTTGGTGCTGCCACGTGACAAGGGTCTCCGTTCTTACACATTTTACGAGGGGTCCAAACATCACTGTTAGTCCATATGTCTGTAGGTTTCATACGTTCATCACCATACTGACAATAAGTTACTGTGTTTCTTTTATATTGTTCCATAAATGGCATCTTACGAAGAACACCACGTGGATTTTCAATGAACCAATACTTTGGTTGGAAGTGTTCAATCACTTCAATTGTTTTCTTAACCAATTCAATACCTAATCGTGCCGTGTCTGTCTTAGGAATATAAGCACCTTTACCTCCTGTCCAATGATGACCCAATGCAGCTACACTGAATCCAGTACATGGTGGTGATGCCCAAATTACATCCGGTTGGAATGGTACTTTGGTTACGTCAAAGTCAAGGATACTCACGGGATAGTGTATACCTTCGAATTCTAATAAGTCAGAAGAGAATACCTCCATCCCCAAACTCTCGGCAATCTTACCGACCGAACGACTACCCGCAAACAATTCTAATACCTTCATTAACGTAAGTGTTTGAATTTGTCCCCTAAGTTATTAATGAAGTTTTCTTCTTCAATTGTTAATAAGTCTCTACACTTCGCTAACTTATCAAGACTTTCCCAAAAACGTTGGTCGTTGATGTTTGGTCTACGAACTCCATTGTTACCATTCTTACTATCTTGGTTTGGTTGAATGTGACCATCTTCAATTAGTATTTCAACTAATCTGTCTTTTTCTCTTTTACTACAAGAGTCAATAAATTCACTTGGGTCGATGTCTACTTCTGCTGTAAATTCTGGCATAATTGTATGTTTTATTGTTTAATAAAATATACAAAATAAAATTGAAAATAAAAAATTAAAGAGAAAAACTTTCTCCACATCCACAAGTACGCGATGCGTTAGGGTTCACCCAATGAAACCCTTTTCCGTTTAGACCATCGGAATATTCTAATTGTGTACCATAAAGATACAATACTGATTTCTTATCAACAACAACTCTCATTGAATTCAAATCAATGACTTCATCCATATCGGTAATGGTATCGTCGAAATCCATCACATACGATAATCCACTACAACCTCCACCTTTAACTCCT
>JACCDJ010361952.1_pt1 | contig 22157 bp, 34 predicted proteins | sample 7444481 | NCBI WGS metagenome assembly JACCDJ01 (sample SAMN15323435, study PRJNA562643) | freshwater metagenome | isolation source: river surface water | place: USA:Blue River Watershed | collected 2017-08-15 | reverse complement strand
GACTGTGTGGTTTTTTATTGGGCCAATAAGCCAAGTGCTTACATTGCACAGACTTCTAACACACAGAAGTTTCCAAGTTAATAAAACAACAGAAACATTACTATCATTAGTAAGTGTTATATCAACAGTTGGTCCTACTATGTCTTGGGTAAGTACGCACAGGATACATCATGCCAAAGCTGATACAGAGGATGATCCGCATAGCCCAAATGTAAATAGAAAGTTTTCTGTCCTACGCGGCCTACAAGTTTGTATAGGGTATGGGTGGAAGGCAAACAAACTAACACCGGTACTTGTAAAAGACCTATTAAGAAATCCTATACACAAATTTATTTTTGACAACTACTTTAAACTTCTAATAAGTTACATAATTTTATTATTACTAATCGATCCTGTATTAATTTTATTTGCCTATGCTATACCCATGAGTGCAACTATCCTACTTGTCGGTATCGTTAACGTGCTTGGACATGTACACGGTTATAGAAGTTATGAAACTAGAGACCTAAGCACCAATAGTTGGATAGCAAATATTTTTAGCATGGGCGATGGCTGGCATAACAATCATCATGCAAATCCACAACACTACAAAGCTGGAGAGCAATGGTGGGAGTGGGATTTAATTGGACGAATTATAGATGTTATCAGAACCGATAAAACTAGTAAGCAATTATAGAGATATACTCAATATTGCATACATGGTTTCAAATGTATGCAACTACAGATGTAGTTACTGTTTCGATGGGTGCAACGACGGGTCAAAAAGATTCAAAGAAGATTGGACCAAGGTATCCGATAATCTCATACATTTACTAGATTATTATAAAGACCACTCACCAAAGAAGAAATTTGAAATTAGTCTACTAGGCGGAGAACCCACCTTGTGGAAATATCTTCCGGAGTTTTGTTCAAAACTAAAATCAAATCATAATGTTTCAATAATGATAGTATCCAACGGATCAAGGACATTAGATTGGTGGAAAGAAAATTCAAAATATTTTGATCAAGTTGTTCTAAGTTTTCATATACAAGAAACAGATGTAAATCACTTTATATCCGTTGCAGATGTGCTGTATGAAAATAATGTAGTAGTCACAGGATTAGTTATGATGGATCCTGAATATTGGACTCAGTGTGTCGATGCTATAGAAAAATTAAAAACTAGCAAACACACCTGGGCGATTAATTTGCAAAGTTTAGAAGATAATAGTAAAAGAAAGATTACCTATACAGACGAGCAAGCAGAATTTATTAAATCACACTCTTTGATCAGAAGAGGAAACTGGATTTACTTATTAAAAAATATTTTTAAATCGTACTACTATCAAAAGGAACCAGTTGCTACATTTGCTGACGGAAATAAACAAAAGCTTCAATCTAACGAAATTATATTAAATGACTGGAATCATTTCAAAGGTTGGAATTGTAACATTGGTGTGGATAGGTTGTTTATCAATGTTGATGGTTCGATATCCGGTACATGTGGGCAATTACTATTCGGTGAAAAATATCATTACAACTTATATGATATTAATTTTAAAGAGAACTTTCGTCCAGAAATTAAGTCAGTAATTTGCAGGCAAGTTGATTGTCTCTGCGTTACCGAAGTAAATTTAACTAAGGAGAAAGTTTAGTAATAGGAATATCTGAAGCACATGTACAAAAGTTTCTTGTACATATAATAGGATCTTCTGTTGGAATAAATGTTCCTTGGTATATGTTTCCTAAGCTGTCACCGACTCTACAAGTTGCACGATGAACTTCCCCATCCCAGTTTATCATCAAACTTTCAATACCAGCATTACAAGACCAATCTTTAAATTTATTCAAATGAAGTTTAATAACATCGTTGGCATGAATAACTTCTTTATCGTCAATTACACAGTTTCCTGAAATAGTAGCGTCTTGTTCTTTTATCCATGCAAGGTCGTCTGGGTGATATCTCATATCGTCAAATAAATCATGATCGCCTTCAGTCCATCGGATCCGCCTAACAGTGTTCGGAATATGTGCTTGAAGACATCGAGCACGTAACTGCATCACAGCATCCATATGATCATGGTGGGCCATTATTTGTGCTAATACTTTTATTTTTGTCAAATCAACAAGACTTTCTATAGTATTGAACACACGGCGCCAATCGTATTCTAAATGTATGCTAACCACACACTGATCAATCGGTAAGCTGGCATAAAACTCATAAGGCCTAGTTCCGTTAGTTGTTACACTAATCCATGCAATGCCTTTGAACTTTGCATATTTTACTAGCTCATCGAACTTAGGATGAACACAGGGTTCTCCACCCGTAAAACTTAAACGTATTGGCTTGCCTAAAGTTTGTAACTTGTCTATGGTTTGTTTTAAAACTTCAATGTCCGTGTGGGGGCTAGAATTGTCATGTATGATTGAAGGACAATAACTACAGTCGTAGTTACATCTTTTACCAAGATTCCATTCAACTTTAATACTATCCTGATGCGGCCAGCGACTTGTTACTTTAAACATAGGGTCTAAACTCCGGAGTTACATCAGTAAAATTTTGATTTCGAGTTTGGTCTAACCTACGATTAAACTCTATGCAATCGTGCCATCTGTGACTTTGATCTCTTGCTTGCAAATAGTTAATGTTATCCTGTATTTGATCTAAAGTATATTTTAAAAGTTGAGGATGTTTTTTAACCATCTTAAAGTCTTTAACGCGGTAACTAACTTCTTGCAAACGTTGTATAGCCAGTGCTGTTAATTTTGGTGGTAACACTTGAGCAGATAACTCTCTTGGAAACTCTACTCTGTGCGAATGAAAAACAATACCAATATCGTCTAAAAAACGCTCAATGATTTTATCTAGTACAAGAACATTACTAACCTGAACAGTAACCGCTCCAACAATTCTACTTATGTTAGGAATAGTCTGTATCTTCTCAATATTGTTAATCAGTTCTGCCCAACTAGCATTGCCACGTATATATTCGTAACTTTCATCGATACCGTCAATGCTTACGTTAACTGCAACAGATTTAAACTTGGGCCAGTACTCCCAAATTGTTCTGTTACTTTTACCTAACATACTTAGATTAGTAGCGTATTTTATTTCTATTTGATTTCCGTAAGGAGCAAGCATATCTAATATTCGATAATGTTGCGGATCCATTAGAGGTTCCCCACCGGCAAATTCCACACGACGAAAATATGGTAACAGTTTTTCTAAACTTGCCCACCACTTGGGATTATCTTGAAACTTATCAAGGAACGGTTTATTTTTTAGATTGTTATCTTCAACTAAATGAAATATAATGTTGTTGTCTTTTTTATAAAAATCTTCTACTTGGTCCCAATCGTTCCAGCTAGTACTATCACCAGGATGACACATGCGACATTTTAAATTGCATAAGTTGTTTAACTTTAATTCCATTGTTGGAATTTCAAATGGCATTGAATAGTCGTTGTTTAGTTTATCCAATGCGGTAGGATATAAATTGATACGTGCTTCTGGAATACGTGCTTCAACATGTCGTTGTCGTAAACTCACTACTCCTTGATCTTCTAAATTAAAACAGGGTTCGCACTCCGGGGGTCTTTCATTGTTTAACACTTGCCTGCGAATACGCTTCATAGTGTCGTTGTTCCAAATTTCTTCTAGATTTTCTTTGTCGATAAAACCAACAGGGTGACTACGACAGCAGGCTTTGATAGCCCCATCTTCTCTTGTCGCTAGTCCTGTAAAAGGGTGCATACAAAATGTTTTACTTTGATTGTTCAATTGCCCACTCTCGTTCCTTACACCAGAAGCATTTGCCGCATACGGGAACAAACTGTCCTGGCTTATATGTTGTGTAATCTATTCCATCAAACTCGCCCTCACAACTGCGAGTTACCTCAAATAGATCCATTAAGTTTAATTCTTTATATTTTTTAACAATTTCAGATTTGTCAATAAATCTAAACGGATGTAAAACTTCTACACCCATGTGCGTCATTCTTTCTAAGTGTTTGTTATCTTCACTTGGATCGATATCACGCTCGCGCATACCATTAAACGATGCTAGTCTTGGATTTCGAGTAACAGCATTGTAGTATGCATCTATACTGTACTTGTTACAAATAAACTCTCCGTATGCTCGTTGTTGTATATTATCACCGCTAACTTTCTTACCATACTCATCAGTTAAGTTAGGGCCAATATTACCGTACTCAATATCCGGAGCAATAAAGTTAGTGTGGCGTTTAAAGGTCGTATGATAAAATCTTTGGAACAACCATTTATATACACGGTCGGCATCATATTGTTGCCACGGGCGTGTCTTCCACATACGCACATGGTTAATAATATGAATTGTAGTGTCATGCTCGTAGGCTTGTTCGCAAACTAGATATGCCAATAATGCGGAGTCCGCACCGCCACTTACACTGATAGCTACATTTTTCCAATTAGACTCGAATGGGATAATCATGATATATTTACTACATAATAATAGCATATAAATATTTCATGGACAATACTCAAACAGTATTTTGGATGCAACCTGAATCCACACAGATAGGAACTTGGCAGAAACAAATCAAAGATGTGTCTGGTAGTGCCAGTTTTTGTGTATTACCGTGGATACATTTAGCAACACGCCCAAATGGTGATATGCGTATCTGTTGTGTGGCCAATGCCAGCGGTGCAGAAGACGGAAACTATACTGTAGGGCTTGTTAAAAAAGAAAACGGTGATCCGGCTAACTTTGGGAAAGACTTGCCCAGTGAAGCTTTCAACAACGATTATATGCGTAGTGTTCGAACTTCTATGCTCGACGGAAATATTCCTGCGAGTTGTAAAAAGTGCTTTGAAGAAGAAAGTAACGGTGTTGTTAGCAAACGAATATGGGAAACCGGAACTTGGCATAAGCACGGTATAGATATTCCTGCATTAATCGCACAGACACAAGACGACGGCTATGTTCCTTATAAGTTACAGTATATAGATTTACGACTAGGAAATACCTGCAATTTAAAATGTGTAATGTGCAGTCCGCATGATAGTAGTAAGTGGGTTGAAGACCACAAAAAGATTTATCCGCTTTTTCAAAGCCCGTTGATTAAAAAACAACTTAGTTGGCAACGCACAGGATTTGATAATCGCTGGCACGAAAATCCAGAGTTCTGGAATGAAATATACGAACAGATTCCTAACATTAAACAAATATACTTTGCCGGTGGCGAACCTTTAATGATTAAGGAACACAAAACATTCCTACAAGAAATTATCAAACAAGGGTATGCAAGTAAAATAGAACTACGATATAATAGCAACGGAATATTAATTGATCCTTCTATCATTGAGACATGGAAACACTTTAGAAAAGTTAAGTATGGGTTTAGCATTGATGGTATAGGTGAACGATTGCACTATATCCGATATCCAGCAGACTGGGATACTATTGTAAAAAATCTAACAATACTTGACAACGCACCATCAAATATAGAAACTACCATTGCCTGCGCTGTGCAAATATTAAATATTAAACATATTCCAGAATTTATAAAGTGGAAAGTTACTAGTGGGTTTAAAAGAATTAATTTAGACGATAACATTCTAGGCGAAACACATAGCGGAGGAATCTTTAGTGCTCACTTAGTATGGATACCTACTTGGTTAAGTTTAAGAGTACTACCTAAAAAAGATAAAGAAGAAGTTCGCCAGTTATTTGTCGAACTTAAATCTTGGCTAAAAGAAAACTATAGAACTGATGAACATTTTTGGAATACTGACCCTTACGGATGGAAACGATGGGAAGGGATTTTAGATTGGATGGACTCAGAGGATCACACAAACTTGCTTCCCGATTTCCAAGAGTACATTACAGCTTTAGACCAGCAACGTAATACAGATTTTAAAAAAGTGTTTCCTGAACTGGCGCATTTATTATGCTAACACTATTAGATAAAAAATTTAATATCGATCCTATTGTTGAACAAGTTAAATCTCTTGGCGTATTTAAGAGACTTGAACTTAATACTTGCACTGGGCAATTCTTTAACGACCCGTGGTTAACTAAAGATGAATTTAAAAATACTCCATTGGGCGATGTACTAGATTCTTTAGAAAATATTGGACAAGCTAGGTTGCTATCGTTAGACTCTGGAGAAAGTTATACAGCACATTGCGACCCCGATGACAGAATACACTTGCCTATTATCACTAATCCATATGCATACCTAGTCAGTATCACAGATAATCATCTTCATCATATACCAGCAACAGGAGAAATATGGCACATGGACACTGGTAAAATTCATGTGGCGGCAAATTGGGGTGCAAGAACACGAGTACACTTAAATATTAGAGTGTTGCTTCCTAAGTACAATCCATTAAACGCTGGACTAAGGATCAAAGTGCTTGACGGAGATTACAACTGGAAACAATTAGCTTATACACCGATAATGCGTATTATTAATCCTGCTGTAAAAAATAAACAAATTACAGGATTTAAAGGACTAAGCGAAAAAGAAATATTAGTGAACACGAATATTTTTAGTATCTTTGATGAAGCATTCGAGTCTATAAAGCAATGCGGTATTAATTTAGAAGTTGAAAAAATATAATGGAATTATTCTTTTTTTATTTGTTAAACTTTCACATCATAGTTCTCACTATGGATATGTTAGTACATAGAGGATATTCTCACGGATATCTTAAAGTATCGCCTGGCTTTGAACATGTTTGTAGATTTATACTTTGGACTATCAGGTGGGGTACTTGGCCGCAATGGTTAAGAATGTCTGCAGGGACTCACAGATTGCATCATAAAAATAGTGATTCAGAAAACGACAGTCATTCTCCTTATCACATTTCTCTAAAGGGGTTATTCAATTCTAATCACAATCCCTACTTTAAAAGAGTTGATCCAAACACACATCTAGATCATGCGTCAGATGTTCCCGTATATGATGACTGGATGCAACGCAATGTCTATTCAAAGTATCCGTATGGCGGAATAGTTTTAATTTCGTTAATATATGGAATGTTGTTTGGGTGGATAGGCTTAGTAGTTGCGCCGATACTTATGTGGTTTTCTGACAAAGTAGGCCTTGTATTACTAAGTGCATGGCTACCACACAAAGTTGGTCTGTACCGACATGAAGGAAACAAATATCCTGATAGGTCATTTAATATGTTTCCGTTAGGAATTTATTTTGGAGGTATGGCTGAACTGCACAGCAACCACCATGTATATCCTAATAGAGCAAATGTTGGAATTAAATGGTTTGAGTTTGATTTGTTTTATTGGTATGCAAGACTGTTTGAAAAATTTGGATGGCTAAAATTTATAGATCGTAAAGCTGACTAGAACAAGTTTTAACACAGGTCATACACTTGTCTTTTCCAGTCCAATAATTTTCTAAATCTTCCCATAGTCCTGGTTGACTTAGTAGTTCTTCTATATTTGCATTATGTAGATTAGGAACACCGAGCACCTTCATCATTTCTTTAGAATTATTAACTGTTATATTTCTAAGCGTCTGTATAACCATTTTTTCTTCTAAAGGCTGTTCTAAATAATCACTACCAATGTAGCAACACGGTAATATATTGCCGTGTGGATCGATGTATATTTCTTGTTTGTTAACACATTGCGGATTGATTGTTGAATCCTCTATAACTTTTTTTGTAAAAGATTTGTTTAAAAAGTTTTCTAAAGGAATTTTTACTTCTTGTTTAAAACCTGTTGTTTCTGCAGGATAGATATTGTATGCAAATGTGTTGTCTCGATTATACACAGGAAATGACTCCATGTTATAGAATCGTTTTGTGCTTTTAAAGTTAACAGACTTTACGCCTAGTTCCAACAAGAAACGTTCTAAGTTTTCAACATCTGATTCATTGTGTTTAAAAACTAAACTGTCAACTCTAGCGACGCCGCCAGCGTCAACGTATGCTTTGATATTTTCAATTATTTTGTCAAAGTCTGTATTGCGTCTATATATTTCGTGCTTACCTTTAAAACCATCAACTGCAAAAATAACTTCGCCTTTGTCGCCCATTACCTTTGCCAAGTCTGCCCACCATTGAGGTTTCCTTAAACTTCCGTTGGTGTGCATAGCCATTCTAGCATTAGGGCTTGCGTTTCGCACATAGTTATATATTTCAAAACAGTCTGTAGCAAATGCAGGATCCCCATAGTTTCCGCAACTATAAAAATTGTTTAATTTAGAAAGGAACGAAGTTGGAAACCATTGTTTAAAATTATCAAAAGTTATCTCAGTATTTTTAATAAAAGGTCGTTCACTGCCGCCGTTGTGATTCCTAGCACACATAGGACACGCGGCTTGACATTTGTCAGTTAGCTCGATATGTACGGCAGTTACTTGATACATTATTGTTTACCAATTATCATAAATCGTCTATAAGAAGGTAACTCAAGTTCTCCTGCGTACCAAACATTATCTAAATTGCATTGAGTTTTAAATTCTTCTAAAGAACTAGAAATTCTTTTATGTTCTAGTATGTTGTAATCGTTACCTTGCAAGATTAAAAGACTGTTATGCGGCAATCCACTTTTCCATATGTCAAACTCATCCTGGGTAATATGTTCACAACTAGTATTAATTATAATGTCTGCATCGCTGCGTATAGCACACATGTCAGCTGTTACTGCTTTAAACTTACCTGCTTCTAGTTCAAGTTGGTTCATACGGTTAGCAATAGATTCACACTCGGGATCAATATCAATGCTTCTTATATTTTTAATATAAAGGTTGCTTTGAAACAGCATACTGGCAAGTACTCCGACCCACCCTCCGTGAATATCTACAGACGGCCAATCGTCAACATGGCATCTAATCCTTTGTAATTCCGAAATCAGCCATTCTTTACTGCGTACCTGGCCACTCCAGAACGCATCTAATGTACGCATAGGATCTTTGCTTTCTCTAATAGCACACATCCAATGATGTAAATGATTTAAGTCAATGTTCATAATTCACCAAATGAATAACTTCCATAGTGGAAATTTAATTTTGTTTATTAGTTTAGGAGGAGATAGTTTAGACAAATTATTTTCATATCCAAGCATGTCTAACAAATCCTTAGAAAATGCTCTATGTCCTTCTATACCTGCATGACTATTATCTAATGCTCTTGGGTATAATGTTTCATAAGCATCCATTGTTATCTTTAGATAATCGTGATCCTTAAACATTTTCCAATATCGCTTTTTAACAGCCATTTGATAAAAATTTACTTTTTTTGAATGCAAAATATAATTTGCATGATCAACAAATAACTCTGACATTACTTGAGAATCGTATTCGTTATACAAGTTGTTATAATATGCCACCGACAACGAATCGTAATTATTATGATGTAAATTTTTTATATTGTTAGGACTTTCTATTAACGTATATCTGTTAGGAAAAGTCCATAATATTAAAACAAGGTCGTCTTTTTTAAATTTAAAATTCTTAATTCTATACCAAATTGCTTTATTACCAAATCCAGAAGTTGACATGTTAACACAATGATAACCTAATTCTTTAGCAACTATTTCTGGCCAACATAATTTGCTAGGAGTAGATGTAGGTGGCCAACAATCGGATAGCCCGACTCCGTAACACATAGAACATCCGAACACAACTAGTCTTGGCATTTTGGTATTTTACTGTCAGCTGAACTAACGCAACTAGGCGTAATGCACTTAGTTGGTTCTTTAAACAACGTAAAGTTCTGTAAAGTTCCTAACGGAACATCATGACAACTGTAACTCCTTTTAACTTCATTTTCCCTTATTATAACACTTTGATATCCACTATTGCAAGTCCAGCCTTGAAACTTATTGAACCCAAATGCATTAAATCTTTCTGCTTGATCAAAATAATAATCTTTGATCCCGTCATTGAGTCTTATTTGATATACTTCTTCACTGTGCGCTGTTTGAGGGAAACCAGTTTGCATTTTATGTATCATGTCTTCTGTATAACCGTCTACGATGGCACTGGCAGTTTCGTTGCTCTGCGGCTTTAATGTAACATTGATACCTCGTTGGTGCAAACGATCCATGCGATCATATAGTTCATAAAACTTCTCTGGAACCATTACTTGATTGACTGTAACAAAAACATTTTCGTACATTAATTGTAAACACTTGTCCCCAAACTCTTGTTCTCGAGCAAACTCTGCGTGATAGCTGGCCGTGATACTTCTTCTTTGCAACGTGGATGTAATGTCACACCAATTTTTCCACCATTTGGATCCCGGGCTCAAGTTTGTAGTCATGTGAATACTTTGGTAGGAACTTTGCTTGTCCGCTTCAAGATGTTTAATTAATTCCAGCAGTTCTTTGAACGCTGTTGGTTCTCCGCCACTAAAACTCCAATGAAATTCTGTGAATCCATTTAATCGGGCTTGACGTTTTATTTCATCGATAGTATGCTTATAAACATCTAGTGTTTGGTGGTCGCGTTGATCACTTCTTGCGTAAGGCCAACAATAGGAACAGTTGTAATTGCAAAATCTTCCCAAAATCCAACTAACCGAAAATAACGGTCGATCCAACATTGTTTGTTGTCCAAAACGAATAATGTGTTCAAAAGGTATCTTTGTAAATTCCATCAGGAGTATTTACTGCCTAGACAACTAGGGTCCAAAATAAGTTGACTTTACCCAAAATTGAATATATACTATGCAAGTAGACGTGAGTGGAATTGGTAGACCTCCCCTGTGGTGTAACGAACGGCCACAGGGGGATCGGGCCCAGCCAATATGGCGGCTTTGTAGGTTCGAATCCTACCGTCTACACCAAGTTTGTTAACTACACACAGAGGCAAAAATGAAAAAGGTACTAGGCATCGGATTTATTATATTGGCAGTTGCGTTGGCAGTTGCGTCGGCAATTTTTGTTAACGACGAGCCTAAACAGCCAGTTATGACTTTTAGGGGCTGGGAAAACCCTGAAACAAAATTTGATGTTTCAAAAAATGAAGTTAATCAAGTACATTTAAAATGGGTTTACGTTGACAATGTCCAAGCGGCGTGTAGTGCTGAAAATGTCCGTCGTGGCGGTAAAGTCTTTAAATTCAGTATCCAAGCCTGCTCATTTTGGCAAGGTAAAGAATGTGTTATCATGACTCCCCGATGGGCATCAATCCATAATTTGGGTCATGAGACATTGCATTGTTTCCGCGGAGATTTTCATTGAAAGAAGTATCATCTAGTCCAGAACGCTATACTTTTCAAAAGGAAGCGTACATCGAGCGTTGCAAACAAGAAGGCAAGGAACCTAGCCCTGCATACTTAAACATGTACGAAAGCGAAAAAATGCGCGACAAAGAATGGACTCAAAGCGAACATAAACACAATCTGGAGTACGACTTGCGTACTTGCGATTGGATTTTGGAAAAGGTTCGCAAGAGCGATTCTTATGCTCAAAACTTGTATGCCGCGATGTGTAACATGGATTGGCAAAGCAGAGAGTTTTGGCAAGAACTAAAAGGCGAAACTTGGAGTTGCTCTTGGAGGTATGCTGGCGGTATAATTGCTGACATGCGTCAAGAGGGTGATTATATAGACTGGTACTGTTCAGGTATGGGCGGACTCAATCAAGAGTACGACAACAAAGAAACCAACGAACAATGGCAGGCAAGAACTGGCTATGTTCCAGAAGGTGTTGTGACTGAAGAAATTGAATTAGACTTAAACAAATTAGGTTGGAGACCAGTACCTTACTCCGACGAAGATTTAGCAAAATAAATATATCATGGAAGATAACAAAGAAAAATTTATTTTTACAGCAGAAGACATTTTTCAGGATATTCCTGGAGATTCCGAAAACTGCATGATGAAGTTCCCTCCAGAAGTTTTGGAACTTACTGGCTGGAAAGAAGGAGACATTTTGGATATTAAAGTAGAAGACGGTAAGATCGTCGTTACTAAAGTATAATGGCAAAAGACGATATTTTAGAACTCACAGGCACAGTAGACGAAGTTTTACCAGGTAGCATGTTCAGAGTAAAAGTGGACAATATGCCACAAGTACTTTTGTGTTACATGGGTGGTAGACTAAAACAAAATAAGATCAGAATCATACTAGGCGACAAAGTTAAAATTGAAGTTAGCCCTTATGATCTGACAAAAGGTAGAGTAACTTATAGGTTATAACATGAACTCAGTAATGGAAACTATTTGCTTGATATGTAATAAGGTACAAGCAAATAGCATGACTGGTTCAACGTTTTTTCAAGTTTTAAAATCTCTACGTAAACAATTCAAGATTCACGACATTGAATTAAAAATTCGTAGTAAAAAAGACAAGGTATTAGATCCTACAGAGTTTTATGTTCATGCATACTACGATGCATTTGACGATAAAAACCTAGATGTAGCCATTGAAGTTATTGTCAACAACAACTTTGACAAAGAACAGGTTTGGGACTCTAGACAAGTTAAGGATTTTCTAATACAAGTCTATGACGCAGTTGTTCACGAAAAGAAGCACCAACGTCAAAGTAAAAAAAGAAATTACGAGCAATATTGGCAACATCACGACGGTGGGTATCATTATAGAGAGTACCTGCAAGATCCCGACGAATTAGATGCATACTCTCTTAGTATAGCAATCGAACTTTGCCGAAGTTTGGGCAAGCACAGAGCGTTAAGGTATATGCCCAAATTTACCACAATGTCAAGGATGAAGGTAAATGGTGAATTTGTAAGCCCAAATTTAAATGCTTATGTTAGCCATTTTGAAAAACCTTACAGTCCAATTCTTAGAAAACTAGCCAAAAAAATCTATGTAAGGCTAAAAAAGATTGACACGGACTATATTTTCCAGTAAAATAGAACTAAGACAACTAACTCAGAGAGCGACATGAACTACCCTTTGCAGACGGTGCTTGAACTGGCCTGTGCCGCACAGCGAGTCAATAACGAATACGTTAAACAAGCACAACCAATCTATTCCGAAGATAATAAGTTGATGTCCTATAAATGGGACAACAAACTTTTGATCATGCTGACTTTGGGTGCTGTTAGTTTTAATCCTAGCGAGGATGGTCTTAAGCCCCCACTTCTTTGCACTAAAAAAGAAGACACGGACATGGCAGACGAAATTAAGAAATATTTTCGTAGATTGATGTTTTCGGCAGTTCAAGGAGAAAACGAATTTCAAACCGAAGTCAACGCACTTTTAAATTCAGAAGAAATCCCAGACAATAAATTTGGTTTTATCGCCTGTTTGCCCAGTGTTTATAAAAGAGACTTTGGACGCAATCAACTCGAAAAACGTATCAAATTGGCCGACGATGCATATTTGGCAGATGTAGGAGAAAATTTGCTAGATTTGGATTGCGAAGTATTAACTTGCCAACGCTCAAAAAACTTTGATGCATTTAATGTTGATGCTATAATTAATAACAAAATGGTTTCTTGGATGAGCAAGTACGAACTTAAACTTGGCCCAGCAGTTGTTGTTAAAGCCAAAGTCAAGGATCATACCAAACATTGGAAATATGAAAACCCTGTAACTAGGTTGAACTATGTAAAGGCGGTGCAATGAACGAAGAACACGGATACGAAGTTTATGCAAAAAGAATGGAAGAGCGTTTTCCTAAGATGTATGGTGGAAAGTACGGCGGCTTTGCCGTTGGAAAAGGCTGGTACCTGTTAATTGAAAAACTAAGTGAAGTTATTCAGAACCACATTGATCACAGACAAAAACGTGGAGAAGATTGCCCGCAAGTTATTGTGGAACAAGTTAAAGAAAAATTTGGAACACTTCGATTTTACTATCAAGGCGGTGACGAATTTATTAGCGGTGCAGTTTGGCTTGCTGAAAGTATGACTGGACACCTTTGTGAAGAATGCGGTGGTCTTGGTACTACTCGTGGTGGTGGATGGGTACGCACCTTGTGTGATGTACATGAAGCAGAGCGTCAAGCTCGTATCGAAGAACAGGCAAGAAAAGACGGATTAGAACTATGACTGAAGAAAAGAAAATGAAAATCGAATTTGCACCTGGCTGTTTTGACAGCTTTGACGGCACCCAAGAGGAACTTGACCAAATGGTGGCCGAAATTCAACAAATGTTTGAAGGCAAATCTCGAGAAGAAATCGAAGCAATGAGTCGTCCACTCGAAGACGAGGACTACGAAGACCTGCCCGACGAAGTTATTGAACAACTAGCGAATTCGTTTAATAACGACAGCAAAAGGAATTTGCAATGATTATACTTAAAGTTTATCTAGAAGCCATCCAATTTAAAATTACCGAAGGTTCTGACTACGGCTGGAATTGCTACGGTCCTAATGCTCGCTATCTAGACTCTTACAAAGAAGATCAATATAGTATCAGTGCGCTGTTTGATAGCCAAGATCAATTTGTCTATGCTATCGAATTGTGGGACTATGTAAATCGCAGAGAATACCGCTGGCAACATCCGAACTATAGAGAAGTATTTTTGTCCGAGGCCAAAGGACGTGGAGTTGACCCAACTGAATCACTCGACGACAGCAAGTTTATCGACTTAGACGTAGCAGGGGACATTTTGGAAAAAATTTCCAAAGTAGTGGCCGGTGAAGAATATGATACTAGAGTTCAAATCGAAGTTGACTTTTCGGATGAGGATCTGTTACAATATATGAAACTGGCACATCAAATGGATATTACATTTAATGAGCTGGTTGAACGAGCTGTCAAAGCCGCAGTTGACGACTTTGAACGTGACCCTAAAGAATTCCAAGCAAAGGCAAAAAGGTTTGTAGATGAAAATTACCCTAGTGTCGGATCTCCATCTTGAGTTTTCCGACTGCTTTGACATAAAGAACGAGAACAATGCAGATGTATTGATCCTCGGTGGCGATATTATGATTGCCGAGGATCTTCACGACCATCCTCATGTTCCTAGTATCTATGAGCACGGAGCATTTGCGGAACTAGGTCGTAAGCAAAAACGTGTTCAAACATTCCGTGATTTTCTAACACGTATGAGTAACTTGTTTCCACATGTTATCTATGTGGCAGGCAATCACGAGTTTTATCATGGCAAGTGGGTCAAGGGTATCCAATATCTAAGAGATGAATGTGCCAAGTTTCCAAACGTTCATTTCCTAGAAAGAGATTGTGTAAAAATTCAGGACGTTACTTTTATAGGCGGAACGTTGTGGACTAACATGAACAAAGGCGATCCGCTGACACTCCATGCTGTTCGCGATATGATGAATGACTTCCGTATCATTAAAAATGATGAAAAAGGCTATACTAACCTTAAGCCTGCGGATACTGCAATTCGCCATCGCGAAACACTTGACTACATTCGTAGTGTTGTTGCTGAAAAGCACGATGAAAAATTTGTTGTTGTAGGACACCATAGTCCAAGTTTACAAAGTGTACACGAACAGTACCGAACAGAAACTTTGATGAACGGTGCTTACCACAGTGACTTGAGTGAGTTCATTCTCGACCATCCTCAGATCAAACTGTGGACGCATGGACACACCCATCACTGCTTTGACTACGTAATCGGTGAGACACGAATTGTTTGTAATCCCCGTGGTTACAATAGCGATGGATACTCAGAAGACACAGGTTGGAATCCTAATATTATTTTGGAGGTTTAAATGGAAGAAAAGAAACTAACAGTCGTAGACATGATCCGAAAAACAGGACATAATACTGCTGAATTTATGGAGAAGGTAGCAGCTCACATCGAACAACTCGAATATGAAGTTACTACCCTTCGTGCCCGAGTAGAAGAACTAGAGGCCAAAAATGGAACAACTACTGAAGCTAAGTGAACAGGAATTAAAACTTTTCAAAAATTGGCTTAAAGGTTGTTTGGCTTTTGGTCCAGTTACGGTCACTTTTACCAAAAAAGATGGAACCGAAAGAGTGATGGAGTGTACAACTGCTCCATCTCTTATTCCACTTGACTTAACTGAAGAAAAGCATTATACTAACACTGACAGTCCAGTAAACTTTCCGGCACCAAAGCGTGAGCGTAAAGTAAACGAGGATGTTTGCCCAGTGTTCGACTTAGAGTCAAAACATTGGAAAAGTTTTCGTTGGGATTCGATTAAGCAAGTACGATTGGAAATAAAGTGAAAATTGGTCTTAGTTACAGCCGTTGCGTTCGCGATATTGTAGAAGGCAAAGTGGACATCGACGATGTTCTTGTTATTATTGCTCGAACTAATTTCGATCCCCGAGACGACAAACAGTGGGAAGGAATTTGGCAAGGCTACGGCGGCGGTAGTGATGGTAATATGATGCGTGGCTTTTTTGGCGGAGTCCACCCCGAATGGGCAGGTTACACTGACGAAGACGAAGATCGGTTTCGTAGTGTAAGCATTCAGTTGGTAGAAATGGGCAAGTTCCACGAGCCCAGAAAGTTTGGGGCACATCCTCGACGACTGCCGTTTATTTGGCTAGACACTATTTTGCCTAGCGAAGAACTAGATAAAAACCCAGGAGTTAAGGCTGCTTGGCAAAAGTTTCAAATGCTGGCAGGTCTTAGCAATGTTCAACTCGACGATGAACATACAGTGTGAAAAAACTAATCATTTCTCTTGCAATAGTCTTGGTTGGCTGTGGAGGGCAACCTTTGCCGACTTACAGCCAACTCGAACAGTATCCACTAGACTGCAAAAAGAAACATCAGCAAATCTCTGAACTACAAGAAATTCAAAGGTTAAAGTTTTTTGGACCTGATCCAGATGCTTTTGACCGTGAGGACAAGGCATACTTTGCATTGCTTAAAGAACATATTTGGTGGTTTTCTTATAATTGCGAAAAATGAAATACTTAATTTTAGTCCTACTACTATCTGCTAATACTGCTATGGCCGAATGTGCCATGCGTCAAGCAAGCCAATTGGTAAAAGATCGACAAGTCGGCGATATTAAGGATTTGGTTAAAGAAAAAAGTCACCAAAAATGTCGTGTAAAGTTTACTGTCACAGTCGACGGTGACACGCATAATATAGATTGGACACACCAAGATTACGGCGACCCGGAAATTAGTTGCCAAAAAGCAATCCAAAGTGGCATGAATGAACTGTACATAAGATTGGGCGGGGACTTCAGGACTGAAGTGCATACAGTATGTAAGGACGGCAAAGTTCCAACCAAAGTTCGCTGGAAGATCGGTGATACTGCTATGGAAAACGAATTTAGCTTTGATCCGAAAAAACCAAAATACTTTAAGCATGACGGGAACCAGTGTAGGTTCTTTACCCAAAGATTCGAAGGAAAAACATCCAAAGGTGTTATATGCCGAAATGATGACGATCTTTGGACAGTATTGGACAGATGGTAATTGACATTTGAACTCTAAGAACATATAATAATACTATCACAACACACACAGGAGAAAAATGTGACTAAGTGGATCGTTATTGTGGCAATTGTCATTTTGGCGCCGACCTTTGTTATCAATGTTTTTTCAAACGGTGTAAACTTTGTCAGCACACAAGGTAAAGCACTGGTAACAGAAATGGCTAAAGAAGCAACTAAAACTGTACAGGAGTCATCGAAATGAAAACTTTTTTTGTAATTATTTTGGCTGCTACTGTTTCGGCTTGTAGTACATCGGCAGGACTTGTTAAAGGACTGGGCGAAGACATTAAAGCCGGTACAGACTGGACTGCTTCTAAAATTAAATCCAATTAAGGAAATATTATGAAAAAGACACTTTTTCTACTACCCGTTGTCGTTGCTCTAACCGCTTGCGGTACCACTGACCCATATGTTAAACGTGCCGAAGCCGAGCGTGAACGCCAAGCAGACGCTCAACAAAAAGTTTTGGATAAAATTCCTGACTGGTATAACAAACTACCAAATAGTGCTAACGCTGTTTATGAAAGTGGGTTTGGCAGTTCTTTTAACATGTCTGATGCAGATGCGTATGCCAAAACAGATGCATACGGTAAACTCTGTATGACAGCTGGCGGCAAAACTAGTCAGCAAACTAAAGTATATTCTTCAGAAGGTGAACGAAGCCGTACACAAGTCAATGAGCGTGTTACCAAAAGCTTCTGTCCTAATGTAGACCTTACTGGTGTTGAACAACGAGAAATCAAACGAATTCAAGCCAACGGCAAGATTCACACTTACGTGTTGGTAGTGTTGCCCACAGGTGATGCTAACATTCTGCGCAAAGCCAAAGAAGCACAAACAGAGCGAGAAATTGCTCTAAAACGTGCTCCAGAAGCATTTAAAGAAATGGAAAGAAATCAATGATTAGACTTTGGTTAGCATTTGCCATCCTTGCCATCCTTATTCATTTTGGCATTACTGCCTGGAGAAAAATGGAAGGTAAGGACCAATGGACTTTGACAAAGTCCATCGGTTATAGTATAATTGTCGCATTGCTAGCCGTTCTAGCAATGACTGTAATTGTAATCATGTTTTAAGGATGTATATGATTAACGATTTTTGGCTACGCCCATTATATTTTGTTTTGGGATTTGTAGTTTGTTTTTTTCTTATGGTAAAAGGATTTATTTAAAATGAAACGTATTTTCACTCTTTCTGCTATTGCCGGTGCGATTCTGTTGACCGGCTGTACTCGAATTGAAACTGGTGAAGTTGGTGTGCGAGTTGGATTCGACAAGCAGGTCCAGCAAGGTGAACTTTTGCCAGGATCGTTTAATCAAGTTATTATCGGTGATGTTCTTACATTTCCAATTAAGGATGTTAACGTCAAATTGGAAGATATGACTCCAGTAGCCAAAGATAATAGTACAATGAAAGACTTTGATGCTGTGGTTATCTATAACATTAACCAACAACAAGTAGCTGAACTATACAGCCAGAAAAGTCAGGCCTTCCATGCTCGACACAATGGTGACATCTATTTGATGTATAACTATATTGTTCAAACTACACGTAATGCTATCTACAAAGAAGCTCGTAAGTACGAAGCACTAGACATGGCGGACAATCGTCAGCAAATGGAGCAGGCTATCAAAGAGCAAATTCAAAAGTCACTGGCTGAGGAAAAACTAGACGGTAGTTTGGTTATCGGTCAAGTACTGATCCGTAACATTGTTCCTGCTGATTCTGTTGTAGAAAGTGCCAACGCTCTTGTTCGTGCCAAGAACGAATACAAACAGAAAGAAGTCGAAGTGGCAACTGCTCGTAAGGAAGCAGAACGTATGCAGGCTCTTGCCGCACAAGGCTCACAGAGTATTGCTTACATGAACGCACAGACTGAGCAGATGAAGGCACAGGCCATGTTGGAAGCCGCTAAGAAAGGTAGCCTGATGATGGTGCCTATTGGCTCTAGTCCAATCGTTAACTTGCCTCGCCAAACTGAAGGCAAGTAATGAAACTGTTTGGCCGTACTAGCGGATACTATCTGTTTTGGACGGGCTTTGTATATTTCTGGGTTGGCATGTATCTTGCATTCACGCATACTGCCCGCCCAGAAATTGCCACACTAGTTTTTGTATTAATTCTGAGTGTGCCGCTTTGGTGTCCACCTATAGCTCGGTATTTTAACATGGAGCCGTTAATGTTTAATTTTTTTAGATTTAAAAAGAATGTCACAGACATGGAAAATAATAAAGTAGTCGATTTTCCTAAACCCAAATCGGTGCCGCCTATGCCAGAAGTAACACCTCCTAAAAAAGAAGAGCCTGCTAAGATTTTCTATCGATTTGGTGTAACTGATAACAACCGTGTTGCATTCAGTATGGGTTATAGTGAAATTTTGATGACTCGGGAAGGCTGTCAGCAAATGATTGATCAACTCAAATTCTTTCAAAGCCAACTACAAGACGAAGACAATAGTCCAGACAATGACCCCGACGGCGGCTTGCCGTTGCCAGAAGAAGTTGAACACAAAAAAGTTGCGTAATAAGAATTCAAATTGGAAATAAAATGATTAAAGAATTTATAAACATTATCGAATCGATGGAAGGTATTACTGAGAAGTGGTTTCATAAGGGTGCCTTTGAAACTTTTAAACACCCTACTCCAATTCAATACAAAACCGCTGCTAGTCCCGGTACAGTTGATACACTAGAAGGTCCTGTTAACTATCAGGCCGGCCATAAAATTATTACTGGTCCAAAAGGTGAACAATATCCTGTGAGTCCTGAAAAGTTTGCTGACTACTACGACGATAATAAAGATGGTACTGCGACTCCTAAAAAGATTTTTAAGCAGGCAAAACTAGCCGATCATGACGGTGTTGTCAAAGCATCATGGGGCGATCTAAATTATACAGCAGGTGAAGATTATATCGTTCGTCATGGCCCAAACGACTACGGTGTAGTTAAAAAAGATATTTTCTTCAAAACATACGATACATCAAATATTAAAGGATAAAAATGCCACGTTTAGTACCAACTATTATTGAAAAAGAAGCGCACGGAGAACGTGCTTACGACATTTACAGTCGGTTGCTCAAGGACCGAATCGTCATGCTAGATTCGGATGTTGACGAAAATATGGCTAGTCTAATTGTTGCACAATTTTTGTTTCTAGAAAGCCAGGGTAATGAAGACATTAATTTCTTTATCAACAGCCCGGGTGGTAGTGTAACAGCAGGTCTTGCCATTTACGACACAATGCAGTTTATCAAACCAGATGTTGCCACTTATGTTGTTGGCCAAGCTGCAAGTATGGGTAGTTTCTTGGCGCAAGCCGGTGCGCCAGGCAAGCGATTTGTTTTACCCGAAAGTCGTACGATGATCCATCGTGTTAGTTCGGGCACCCCAAGTACAAGAGGTAGCGTTCACGTTCAAGAACTAGAGTTCGAAGATGCTAAACGACACTTCGAAGAATCGAAGCGTTTGAACAAACGCCTAACTGAACTATACGTCAAACACAACTCCCGTGGAAAAAACTACCAGGAACTGTTTGAAACTATGAAATTTGATACGTATTTGAGTGCCCAAGAAGCTGTAGATTATGGATTCGCGGATTCCGTGCTTTCCAAGCGACCTTGAAATAAAACGAAAATTCTGCTATAATATAAATATACGCAGATAATTCAAAGGGCACATCGTGAAACGTCTAGAAGACTTTACCGCAACAGATCGTATTGACGTAAAATTACTCGAAAATCATACTCATTTTCTAACAGGCGAAATCGACGAAGATAATGTAGGCGAATGCATTAAATGGATCACTTACGAAAATCTCGATTCTAAAGAAAAGGTTTTAACACTATACATCAACTCAATGGGCGGAGACTTGTATCAAGCCTTTGCACTAATCGATGTTATCCAAAGCTCCAATCATGCTATTCGTATGATTGGAATTGGTTCTGTAATGAGTGCAGCTTTTATGATTTTTGCTAGTGGAACCAAAGGCGAGCGATATGCAGCCAAAAATACCAGCTTTATGTGCCACCAATTCAGTTCGGGCGTAGAAGCAAAGTACCATGACATCAAAGCAGAGATGAAAGAGAACGAAGCACTCAATAACAAAATGGTTGCTATCTTAAAGGAAGCAACCGGTTTGGCTCCTTCCAAAATTAAATCCAAATTACTGCCAGCATCTGATGTTTATTTGACTTCAGAAGAAGTTGTAGAATTAGGGATAGCCGATTTTATTCTAGGCGAAGAAGACGAAGAATAAGTCTTGACATTTGCGTTTTTAGACTGTATAATCATAACATTACAGTTAACTAAGGACTAAAATGAGCGATCCCTGCTACAGCGTTATTTCCACGTTGGAAGATCATCCTAGTCGTTTGAACAAAGAAGCGATTATTCTTGCACAAGCAGAAGCAAATAATAGCGAATTCTTTGAAGGCTGTCGACTAGCACTAGACCCAATGATTACATTTGGGCTAAAACAAATACCGGAGAAAAAAGATGAAGATGGTCCTGGGCTACCTTGGGATAGTTTTACTCTCGCTATTACTGGCTTCGTTACTCGCGATGTCACCGGTAATACAGCGAGGGATATGATTCAAGCAATGATGAAGTCAGCCACTAAGAAACAATGGAATGGCTGGTACCGTCGTATCCTTATTAAAGATTTGCGTTGCGGTGTTAGCGAAAAGACCGTCAACAAAGTCGTAGAAAAGAAATGGCCCAACTATGCAGTTCCTGTTTTTAGTTGTCAGCTTGCTCATGATTCTGCTAATCACGAATCCAAGGTTGCTGGACGAAAACTTATCGAAGTCAAACTCGATGGCGTTCGCGTTATTACTATCGTTCATACTG